>Ga0209660_1000129_pt1 | contig 46193 bp, 43 predicted proteins | sample SaaInlV_100m_DNA_2_FD_184659 | JGI IMG/M metagenome (GOLD analysis project Ga0209660, IMG submission 184659) | Marine microbial communities from expanding oxygen minimum zones in the Saanich Inlet - SI072_LV_100m_DNA (SPAdes) (version 2) | ecosystem: Environmental > Aquatic > Marine > Intertidal... | reverse complement strand
TGGCGGAGTCAGATCGCCGAGTGCATGCGTTTCAGGCTCGGGCGCCTTAATCGGGACCGGGGGCGCAGAAATCGGGGCGGGGCGGGGCGAAGGAATATCAACGGCCTCTTCTTGAGGTGGATGTGTTGGATAGGAAGCATCAGCAACAGGAGCGATTGCAGCCTCAGGATCAATGGAGGAAGCAACCAACTCCCTCAATGAAGCCAGAGTGGACTCCTCAACATTAAGCGTTGTCACATCATAAGCCTTCATTCGTTTCAATTCGTCGACTAACGCCTCAAGTGCAAATGGAAGGGAAAGGCTTATAGTAGGTGATTTAGACATAACAAAAATGAATCAGGGAGCAGCCAGTGCCGAACCGTTGTCGGAAGGACCAAGGTTGGCAAGAAATGGGACCGCCTGTTTGGCCCACTGCTCGGCGGAAGGATAGGATGCAGCTGATTCCCCGAAGCAACTACGGAGCATATCTGTGTCGATAATACCTGGATTCAAGGCAACGGCAGCCAATCCGGCAGGCAACTCCTGAGCCAGTGAACGGGTCAGTCCCTCGATGGCCCACTTGCTTGCACAATATGGTGCAACCTCGGGGGAAGTTGAACGTCCCCAGGTGGAACTAAAATTCACAATGATGCCGGAGCCCGACTTAATCATGGAAGGTAAAATATGACGAATGACAGAAGCAACACCCTTAATGTTGATGTCAATGAGTTGAGAAAACTCCTCTGAGGGAACCTCCCAGAGTGGAGCATTCCGATTGATCATGCCCGCATTGTTTAGGACAAGGTCCGGGGGGCCAAATTCCATCAGGAACCTTTGGCAAAAATCATTAACGCAATCTTCTGCGGAAACATCGGCGGTCAGAATCAAGTGCTTGGGACCAAGTTTGCCCTGCAAGGAATCAACTGCCTCTTTATTCCGACCACATCCACCGACACACCACCCAATTTGGGCAAACTCCTTTGCCATGGACGATCCCAACCCACGCGAACACCCCGTTATTAAAACCTTCTTCACCTTTTTAAATTTTCATCGTTTACGTTTCTGATGAGAAATGGATTCTTGGGGAAAGCAATCTTCAAGTGGAAAATCACTGAATCCACTACCCGTATTTCTAAAAAATTAATGGAGAGAGATGGACACTCCAATAATCTACCAGTTAGGATAAAATTGGATTTTTCTCCTATTTGGAGTTGACCAATCGTTCACGCGCGGCGATTCTTATATAAAGATAGAGCAACTGCCCCATAAATTATAAATTTAAAACCAAAGTAAGATAGAGTGAACATTAGCCCAAGGAGTGTCACGGTCCTGGGAACACATGACTGGCGAAAAACCTCACAGAATTTAAGTGAGACGATTCAACGGATCAATTCCGGCAACAAGATTCTGGGACCTGCAGATGACCCGCACGGCATAGCCGAAGCGGAGAAAATCCAGTCTCACCAAAGTCGTCTCGTCACAGCCAACAAGGCCATTGATGGGGGGGTTTCCTATGTGCAGGCAGGTCAGGGCTACCTAAATGAATTGCACGCTTCGCTTGGACGCATGTCAGAAATTGCCACACATGCAAACTCCCAGATGCTGGGGAGTGGGGAGCGAGCTTCGTATGGATATGAATTCAACCAACTAGCCCAGCAACTAGTCGATGTGCTTGGTAGTGACACAGCAGAAAGGTTCGATATATTAAATGGCTTCCAGCCGAATGAAACCTTTACTGTCAAAATCAATGATAAGGAATTTACGCATACAGCGCAGAAGGATGACTCTGTAAAAACCATCCGGGATGCTCTGGCGACTCAAATTAATGAGGACCCGGATGCCAGCCTTCTCGTAAGGGCGTATGAAGGCGACGATGAGAGTCTCTTGATAACCAGTATTGATTCAACCCAAGCCATCACCTATGAGTCTTCTTCCACTGGCACCAACGCTGTCATCAGCCAAGGTACTGCTGCCGGCAAACCGGGAGCCATGTTCAATGGGATGGAGCTATTTGCGGAAAAAGCAGGTAATGGACCAGAAATATTTGTGGGGGAACTTGAATCACATACCTATGAAATCCCTGAGGCATATCTTCGTATCGCAACCAATCTAATCCAGCTTTCCGGTAGATCATTTGATTTTAACTCCCAGGACTTGGATACAAATGAACTGGTGCAAATTATAAAGGGCGCCCAAGACGAAGCCTCGGCTACATTGGGTGAAATGGCAGGAGCAGAACATGCTTTGAGCCGCTTTAAGACCTCCAATGAAATCACACTGCAGAACCTTGAATCTGCCCTGTCCCGCTTCATGGACGCCGATATTGCAGAGGAATCCAGTAAGATGGCAAAATTCAACATCCTATCCCAGAGCGCAGTAGCCATGCTAGCTCAAGCTAACTTTGGGCCACAAAACGTCCTCTCACTCCTCAAGTAATTTTAATGGATCGAGGCAACTTGACAGGTTGACGTTCATAGGGTTTAATACTAAGAAGAAATCTTAACTCCCCAGTTAATCATCGGAAAAATCCTCAAGAAAAATTCCGGATGGTTAACCCCCCGATGATCAAGGCCGATAAAATACTTTCCCTTCTACTGTTGCTGGCACTGTTTGTCGCCCAGTTGGTTCACGCTCAGGAAGAAGAGGAAGCCTCTCAGGAAGAAATTCTTGCAGTCGTTAGAGCCCAAGCAGCCGGAGCCGCTGGAGGAATTATTTTTATCGCAGCCGGTGCAGGCAAGGATGTTGATTTCATTGTGGATCTCGCCAGACAATTGACTGACATTCTTGCAACCGAGATTGCACTTCAGGGTGCGGTACTCGACGTACCCCGGGAACTACTTATTGCAGCCACAATACAAGGGGCAGTGGAAGGGGCAGTTGCATCAGCAACCCTAGCAGGAATGGATGCCGCCGCCATTGCAAAAATCAAGGCAGCGGCGGGAAATGTAAGTGAACCTGTAGTCGCTATGCTTGGTGACCTTTCCCTTGAAGATATTCTCAATAATGTGGACCCGACCGTGCTCATTGCCGAGGTAACCGAAACTGGTATCACAGATGCAGACATCGCGGCATTGGGGGCAGGTATGGAGGAAGTATCACTTGATGTTTTTATTGCAGACCGAGATGGTGATGGTCTGTCAGATGCCACTGAAAATAAAATTGGGAGTGACCCGGATAATCCAGATAGTGATGGAGATTTACTGACGGATGGAGTTGAATACCACATTTTTGCCTGTGACCCACAAAGCCCTGATTCAGATGGTGATGGAGTATCTGACTCTGTAGAAGTCGGTCTGGGAACAGAACCACTTATCGCGGAGGCATTTGGCATCGACAGCGATAGGGATGCCATTCCGGACGACTATGAAGCAAGACTTGGCACGAATCCAGAACAAGCAGACTCTGATGGTGATGGGTGGCACGATGGGTTCGAGCTAGGTGTTGGTTCGGATCCACTGGTCAAAGATGTACAGATAGCTGAAACAGGATTTACTGTTTCCCCCCTGAGTCCCGGTGACCCGCATGCCTGGTTATTCCTTGGCAACCCCCCGGAATGATTCAACCCGACCTTCTCGCTTCATTGATCCAAGACGGATCCAACTGGAGACTGAATTCTCTGCTGTAAATTCTGGATTTCGCTTCGGATCCCCATTGTCCAAGGATGGCCTTCCCCTAAATTATGGCTACAGATCGTATCCGCTTGGGCAAAGACTTCCAACGCAGATTCCAATTCATTCATTCCCACATAGGTGATGCCAAGGTTGTATAGGGAAGATGCAACCAAGGCATGAAAATACCCGAATTGCTTTCTTCTTCCAGCCAAGGCTGACTTTTGGAATTCAATAGCCTCATCCATCCTCCCCATGCCACGAAAAATCACACCCAGCGTTTCCTGAACCTTGAGCACGTCCTGATGCTCCAATTCAAGTTGCTTTTTACGGGCTTCAAATACCTGAACATATAACTTGTGAGCATCAGCGAAATTACCTTCAGCCATATGAAGTGCACCCAATTCCTCGAATGCCTGCAAGGTTGAATCAGCCTCTGACCCAAGGGTTTCAACCAAAAGATTAGTCGCCTGAAGAAGAAAGGGCTTGGCAAGTTCCAACTGACCGGAGTACCGGTAGAATCCACCAAGATGAATCATACTTGAGAGAATATCAGGGTGATCCGGCTCAAACTGTGCCTTGCGCGTCTCCAAAATATCCTGATAGAGTGCCTCGGCATGCGTCAGGTCTCCACGCTCAACATATACGGAAGCCAGATTGACTTTTGTGATCAGAGTATCCCTGTGGCTCTTACCCAAGTGCTTTTCACGCCCATTGTATGCTTCGTTATAATAGAAAAGCGCCTGTACGTAATTACCAATTCTCTTTTCAGTCCATCCAAGATTATTAAGACTGGAAAGCATTAGTGGATCTGAGCCCTCCATGAAATCCCGGCAAAGCTCCAAGGATTCACCGAACAAGGTTTGAGCCTTTGTAAAATCGCCTTTATTGGCATAAACCCATGCCAGTTGATGTATGTTCTCGACACGCTTCCGGGCATGTTTCTCGTTAAGTTCGCTTCGATTGGGATACCATAGGCAAAAGATGCTACCAGCCAAAACCAGAAAGGAGGTAATGTACAGGTATAGAAGGCGCCTGGAGGATAAATTTTTCATGCAAAATGGAGATTCCAAAATCTACATCCAACCATTAAAATAACCAGCTAGTAAATAGAACAAGAGTCATTTTGGCCAGCCGATTCGAACATATGGAAAATCTGAAAAATGACCCATTAAGTTGCAAAGACTCAAGGTTGGGCGTAAGTTGTAAAAACAGCGGGACACATACCCGACACAACCGAAAAGAAAAAAACAGATACCTAAATCTGAAAGTCTAACCGCCAGACTAAAACCTCTCCTTGGTGCAGCAAAAATCAGCTGTCTAAACCAACAATGAAAATACCTTCCAAGACTTGGGAGGATGGTGCCTTATTGTCTCCATCCTCGACATCGCACTCCGCGTCTATTTCAAGCGAGGTAGTTAAGCAAATCCATGGGAAGCGTACACCCAAGCAAAGGGAGGTAATTCAATTTGGGGAAAATATAAAACCACATACACCCTGTGCAGTCCACTTTATACACTTAATCGAAAGACCGGAAACCTTACGCTTAACTGCCGCAATCCAGCATCACTTGCATGCGGAAATTTTCAAGCCCGTTTACCATTTACGGATCGAAAGGGAAAATACCGATAAAGGAGAATTCCTATCCTTGGGAAGGGCTTTTGAACAAAGAACACGGGACCGATTCCTCACTGAACTATACATTGATAGAAAATTTCAACTTACAGGGACAAACCCATCAGTCACCCACCAGAAAGTCCTGTCCAGCATCCTTGAGTGCATCGACCAATTTTCTGTTGTATTGACAGATTTACCTGCAGAAACCCCAAGTAGTTTCCTTCAGGAATGCCTAAACTACGGACACTGGCTCTATATTCTATTGGGTGAGAAGGAAAAAGAACTGTGTCAGGCCGACCTTATCATCAAGTCCCTGCCTCGAAGGCTTCACAATATGATTCGACCGGTTCTGATAACCGAGAATAAAGCAATCCTTAAAAACCTGCAACCAATTGAGAAAAGGCTCCGTTTAAAAATTTCCCACATAATCCGACCGGATCGAGACAAGCTACACCTGCCTCCTGAGTCTCAATACAATAAGAATCCAAACGGACGCTATGCAGGACAGGCCCGCCGGATTGCCCGTGAAATAGGGTGTTGCCGGATGGGGCTCGTTCTCTCTTCAGGAGGAGCCAAGGGGTTTTCATACGTTGGAGTCATTCAGATTCTGGAAAAACTTGGGTTGGAATTCGATATGATTGCAGGATCAAGCTTTGGCGCAGTAGTCGCTGCACTATGGTCCAGAGGTTATGATGGAGACCAACTTGAGGACATCGCAATGCGTTTTAGAAATTGGATGCATTTACTAAAAATAATTCACCACGTTATGGATATCCGACGCGGACTTATCGATGGACATCGCATGGAGAAATATCTTCGCACGCTCCTGGAAGATGCACACTTCAGTGAACTCTCCATACCTCTTAAAATCACAGCTACTGATATTGAAAACCTTCACTCTAAACTAATTGATAGAGGGGATGTCGCCTCTGCAATCCATGCCAGCAGTGCAATTCCTGGAATCTGTATTCCCTCCAGTCGAAATGGAAACCTCTACATTGATGGTGGCATAGCCAACCCCTTGCCTGTCCAATCACTCAAAGACCATGGCATTGAGCGAATCATTGCTGTAAGCACTGTCCTAACCCACGGGCAAGGGAGGGAAATGGGCCGCCAAAGAATAGCCGACGAGGACGCCTTTAAAAAGAAACATCCGATCGCCCATTTTCTAAATAAGCGACTAAACCTGTTCGCCCATGGGAATGCCTTCGACACGCTAATGCGTAGTATTGAGACTGCACAGATTCGACTGGTGAAGAGAGATGCGGAGTTGGCCGATATGGTCCTCCAACCTCTACCTCATAACAGCCGCTGGCAGGACTTTACAAATCCTCAAAAATACGTGGACGCCGGAAAGAAAACAGCAATTGAAAACATTGATGCTCTTCTCGCCGTGGAAGCAGCCCGCCGAAAAGGAGCCATGCAATGAAGAACTGGGATCAACTTACCAAAGGTCAGGTCCGCAAAATGCAGAATGCAAAACTACGAGGCTTCATCCGCAATCAGGTATACCCCTTCTCGAATCATTACAGGAAGATCATGGATGACGAAGGCATAAACCCCTCCTCCATCAGGACTGTCTCCGATCTTCAAAAACTCCCATTCACAAACAAGGAAGACCTTCTGCCCACACCGGAACGCCCAAAACGACCCAAGGATTTCCTCCTGATGCCCGACCGAGAGATCCTTCGCCGCCGACTGAGTGTCATTCTGAATACTCTCTTGTATGGAAAGCGCCAGATTCAATTGAATCTGGAATCAGAATACCAACCTCTTCTTATGACGAGTACAACTGGTCGTTCCGCCGCCCCCGTCCCCTTTCTATACACTAGGCAGGATACTGATAATCTTCGCACAGCAGGTGGACGCGTCATTGACCTTGGTAATGGCACCCGCGAGGACCGAATACTCAATCTCTTCCCCTACGCACCACATCTGGCCTACTGGGTGACCCATTACGCCGCACATTCCCGAAATATATTCTCCGTTGGCACCGGAGGTGGAAAAGTCCTCGGCACCACCGGCAATCTCGACCTGATGGAAAAAATACAACCCTCCATACTCGTTGGTATGCCAACATTCCTCTACCATCTTCTGCGACAGGGATCGACTGAAAAACGTCAGCTCGAGAATCTCCGTTGCATTGTGTTTGGAGGGGAGAAAGTTGCTCCCGGCACCCGTCGCAAGCTTGCCTCCCTCGTTCGCGAAATGGGTGCCGGGGACATAAAAACACTCGCCACTTACGGCTTCACTGAAGCCAAGTTGGCATTTCCAGAATGTGCCACACCAGTTGGGGAATCACCAACAGGATATCATCTCTTTCCTGATCTTGGAATTATTGAAATCATTGATCCCAAAACAGGAAAAGTCCTACCTGAGGGACAGGGTGGTGAAATAGTGTTCACCCCACTGCAGGCCAGAGGCACCATTATCCTCCGCTATCGGACCGGCGATCTGGCGGAAGGCGGTATAATTCACGAACCCTGTCCCCGCTGCGGTCGCAATGTCCCCCGGCTGACCGGACGTATTTCACGCGTCTCAGGTATCCACTCAATGCAGCTACAAAAGGTAAAAGGCACCCTTGTCGACTTCAACGAACTCGAACACATGCTTGATGAGATTGAAGATATTGGAACCTGGCAACTTGAGATTCGCAAGGCAAACGACGACCCAATGGAGTTGGATCAACTATTACTTCATGTTTCGCTGGCTCCCACCGCCTCACCGGATCACCTTGCCCGAAAAATCGAGGAACGCTTTCTTCAGACTTCCGAACTCAGACCCAACGCAATCCGCTTTCACTCAGAACAAGGAATGCGTAAACGGCACGGGGTCGGCACTTTAATAAAAGAGGAACGCATTCTGGATAACCGGCCCAAAGGAGTTACGAATAAAAAAACCATGAGCGTCCGATCCCCAAATCGCAAACACCGTCACCGGACTGGTATCCGGAAACTTCATGATCCCTCAAAAATTAATCTTTAAACTACATCGTACATAATGCCCCAACCACTCTGTATTGTCGACGGTACCCGCACCCCATTTTGTAAGGCGGGGACGGACCTCGCCGAGGAAAGCGCAGTCGACCTCGGAACCCATGCATTTCAACACGTTCTTGCCAAGACCGGAATAAATCCCGCGCGCATTGACCAGGTTTTCATTGGATGTGTCGGGCAACCGGTAGATGCGGCAAACATCGCTCGCATCATCGCTCTCCGCGCCGGAATCCCCGCACATGTGCCAGCAATGACCGTGCACCGCAACTGCGCATCAGGACTCGAGGCCCTGACCCAGGCTCATCAGGCTTCCGCCGCCGGACAAGGTGAGGTTTTCCTCATCGGGGCTACGGAAAGCATGAGCCAGTACCCTCTCCTTTTCCCCCGGAAAACAGCTGGAAAATTCAATAAAATTGCCCGGGCACGCACCCCGGTCTCAAAATTAAAATCCCTCAGCGCATTCCGCTTTGATGACTTTACGCCCAAGGTGGCACTAAAGCTGGGCCTGACCGATCCCATATGTAATCTAAACATGGGCCAGACAGCAGAAACCCTGGCCCGCGAATTCAAAATCAACCGCAGGAGTCAGGACCTCTATGCCCTACAATCCCACCGTCGGGCCATTTCCTCAAGGGGACGCCTTCGTGAAGAGACCTTGACACTTTATCCGAACTCAGGAGGCAGCAATCCCAAGTTCATTGAAAATGATAATGGGCCCCGGGAAAAACAATCAGAAGAAGCCCTAAACAAGCTAAAGCCAGTCTTCGATCGAGACTATGGAACCGTTACGGCCGGAAACGCCTCCCAAATAAGTGATGGTGCAGCCGCGCTGCTTGTCATGTCAGAAAAAGCCTGTGACCGACTTGGATTCGAGCCCCTTGGCCGTCTGGTCGACTACGCCTACACCGGTTGCGACCCCCGCCGAATGGGACTTGGCCCGGCCCACGCCATCCACGCCCTTGAACAAAAGACTGGGAGGGGACTTGATGATGCTGATATTATCGAAATCAATGAGGCCTTCGCCGTCCAAGTCCTCGCCGTGACCAAGGCCTGCAGTTCCAAATCCTTTTGCCAACGCAAGCTCAAGCGTAAACGCCCACTGGGTGAAATTCCCAGCGACAAACTGAACGTCAATGGAGGTGCCATAGCGCTGGGGCACCCGGTTGGTGCCACCGGAACGCGGCTTGTGTTAACCACATTAAAGGAACTTCAACGCCGCAAATCAAAGCGTGCATTAGTCTCCCTGTGTATCGGGGGGGGACAGGGCGCTGCCGTCTGGCTTGAGGCCGCATGAAATAATGTGCAACCCAATACCTGGACCTGTATTTCAACAACTTAAAGACACCAGAAGCCAATGCATGATAAATCAATGACCCGATCCATTCACCGCGAAATTACCTCGGAACACATGTGCCTTTGGGGTCTAGACCATCCCGGCAGCTCGGCCAATGTCATAACCCGGGATTTCTTGGAGAATATGGATCAGGAGCTTACGTTCCTTGAGAAATCCAAGGATATCAAAGGATTGATTATCTATAGTAAAAAACCGAGAATCTTTCTCGCTGGTGCCGACCTAAAAGCGCTCGCAAGAACTTCAAGAAATGAATTGGAGCAGCTCATCGGACTGGGACAACAGGCATTCTCAAGACTTGAAAGACTTCCATTCCCCAAGGTTTCAGCCATCAATGGAGCCTGCCTCGGCGGAGGACTTGAACTGGCACTAGCAACAGACTGGCGCATTGGTTCAGAAACACGAACAACAAGGATTGGTCTCCCAGAGGTGAATCTCGGTCTCCTTCCCGCCTGGGGTGGCTGCACCCGTCTTCCAAGATTGCTTGGGTTTCCAAAGGCGGCAAAAATTATACTGGGCGGTAAAGCCTACAATTATCGAAAGGCTTTCTCTATCGGGATTCTTGACAAGGTGGTCCTGCCAGAGCATCTCCTGCAAGCAGCAAAAAAACGTATTGCCCTTGGAACCCGAAAGCCTCGTTTTCACTTTCTAAACATCCTGCCCATACCATTTCTAATTGCTTGGAGCATACATAAAAAACTGCTTGCCCAAACCCGAGGCAACTATCCGGCCCCCACATCGGCACTTCGCACAATTAGAAACAGCTTGATACTGCCCAAATCCGTTTCCTTTCAGAATGAAAAAAAAGCGTTTATTGATTTATCCACAACACCTAGCCACAAAAATCTGCTTCGTCTTCACTTCCTAAAAGAAAAAGCAGGCAGACAACATAGCCCCATTTCCTTGAAACGACATTTAAGGATACGAAATATTGTCGTTCTAGGTGCAGGGATCATGGGGGCAGGGATCGCTCAATGGCTGAGTTCACGTGGATTCCGTATTATTCTCAAGGAAGTTTTTCCTGATGTGCTGGCCTCAGGAATGGCATCCATCCGCAAAAGTTATCAGGTTGCAGTCAACAAGAAGGTCCTAACCCAGACACAGGCACGTCAAGGAATCGATCGGATTACGCCCATGACTGCCGAGATTTCCATGCGAAATGTGGATCTGGTTATTGAAGCGATCGTGGAAGACCTTGAAACCAAGCAAAAAGTCTTGGAACAGCTAGAGGCTCGAGCAAATAAAAGAACACTCTTCGCCACCAATACATCAGCACTCTCAATCTCTGCCATAGGAAACGGGTTTCGCCACCCTCAAAGACTAGTGGGACTACACTTCTTTAACCCGGTACATCGCATGCCTCTCATAGAAATTATCAGGGGTAAATGCACATCCCGACAAAGCGTGGCACAGGCCTTTGAATTTGCCAACCGAATAGCAAAGACACCCATTCTTGTCCGTGACCACCCCGGATTCCTTGTCAACCGAATCCTAATCCCCTCAATGATTGAGGCGCTGCACCTATTTAATAGAGGTGAATCTGTTGCTGAGATTGACTCGCTGATGCTTCGTTTTGGCATGCCCATGGGACCACTCCGCCTCATCGACGAGGTCGGCACCGATGTAGCCGGGCACGTGGCCAGGAACCTTGCCAATAACCTGCCCAATTTCAACACCCTGCCCGGTATCCTTGCCCGGATGACAAAGGAAGGGTTGCTTGGACGCAAGTCCGGCAAAGGATTCTACGATTACGAAACCCACCCCGAAAATCCCCGCCCCAACCCCGACCTTGCCAATCTCGGCTGGGTCAGCCAACCCCGGGTGCCATGGCATGAAATGCGTGACCGAATGATCTTCTGTATGGTCAATGAAGCCGCACGATGCCTTGACGAAGGTGTTGCATCATCCTCAACAGACATCGACCTTGCCATGGTACTCGGTACTGGTTGGGCCCCATTCCGGGGAGGCCCGTTGCGTTATGCGGAAAGCCTCGGCATCCCAGCCGCCATTGGGACCCTCAGAGACCTCGCCAGTACAGCCGGGCCACACTTCCTTCCCTCCCCCATCCTCGAGACCTTTACTTGGCAGAACCGAACATCCTATTCCATACCCAAGCCCAAGTCCAACCCCCAGCCCAATAAACAACATGTCCACGCTAATTGACACCTCCCGTATGTCCAAGGGCAAGCGCGACGCCCTGGAACTCACAGAAAATGCCCGCGACAAACAACCCACAAGACCCTCATTCGCCAGTGGACTTTTCCTTGGTCAGCCCGACCTTACTCCAATCAGTCCCTTCCCTGCACAGCATTGGGATGACAAAAAAGCAGGAGACCCCTTTCTTAAGAATCTCCGCTGTGTGCTGGATGAATATGTTGACGCTGACGAAATTGATCGCACAGGCGAAATACCCGACATCGTAATCGACCGACTTGCAGAGATCGGTGCATTCGGGATCAAGATTCCTATTGAATATGGAGGACTTGGACTTTCCCAGACCAACTATTGTAGAGCTGCCATGTTACTGGGCAGTCGATGTGGAAACCTGACCGCCCTCCTTTCCGCCCATCAATCAATAGGCATTCCTCAGCCCCTGCTAATGTTTGGTAACGAGCGTCAGAAAAAAACCTTCCTCCCAAGAGTTGCCAAGGGTGAAATCTCCGCCTTTGCCCTCACGGAGAAAGAAGCGGGTTCTGACCCGGCCCGCATGCAGACCAGCGCAACGCCAATAAAGGGCGGACGTTATTACCTCTTAAACGGTGAAAAACTTTGGTGCACCAATGTTACCCGGGCTGGACTGGTTGTTGTCATGGCACGTACGCCACCTCGCAAATCCAGACATGGAAAGCGAAGGCCAATCACCGCATTCATCGTGGATATGAAAACACCCGGCATCAAGGTTACCCATCGTTGTCGTTTCATGGGTTTGCGTGCCCTCTACAATGGGGTGGTCAAGTTCTATAACGTGAAGGTTCCACGAGAGAACATAATACTCGGTGAAGGCAAGGGGCTTAAGGTGGCCCTTAGCACGCTTAACACCGGACGGCTCACCCTCCCCTCCGCCTGTACCGGGCTGGCCAAGCAATGCCTCCATGAAACCCGACTCTGGGTCACAAATCGAAATCAGTGGGGATCTCGTATAGGAGATCATGAAGCGATCTCTGAAAAAGTCGCCCAAATGGCCGCTGACACCTTTGCCCTCGAGTCGGTTGTTCACCTCACCTCCGCACTAGTCGACGAAGGCGACACCGACATTCGTCTTGAGGCCGCCATGGCAAAGATGTGGGGCACCGAGACCGCTTGGCGGATCGTGGATGATGCCATGCAAATCCGAGGAGGTCGAGGCTATGAAACTGAGGCATCCCAAAGTGAACGCTCAGAACGCCCCGTCCCACTTGAACGGTTTATGCGTGACGCCCGGATCAACACCATCTTCGAGGGATCCAGTGAGATAATGCGACTATTCCTCGCCCGGGAAGCCCTTGACCCGCACCTATGTCGGGCAGGAGCAGTACTTGATAGCAGGCTCCCATTCGGGAAACGTTTAAAAGCGGCACTAAAGGCCGGCTTATTCTACGCTGGGTGGTACCCCAGCAAGTGGCTGCCATTCAATTTTGGTATCCCCAAGAAAGTGCACGAATCGCTCCGACCCAATCTGGTGTATATCAAGGATACCAGCCGCCTGCTGGCACGCACCCTCTTCCATGCCATGGTTCGTCATGGTCCTGCATTGGAAAAACGCCAGCTGCAACTCTCCCGCATCGTGGAAATTGGCACAGAGCTTTTCGTCCTTACAGCAGCAACCCTCCACGCGGATCTCCTAATCCGTCGTGGACACGGTGAATACAGGCGTAAGGAGCTCGTGACCCTCGCCAACTACCTGCTTAAGCGAACCAAACTCAAGGTTCGCGCCAGCTTCGCTACCCTCAAGGACAACCTCGACCCCGAGACTAGGGAAATCGGCAAGGCGGTTCTCGATGAACAGTTAAGGGAACTGGAGGATTTACCAGGATAAGCCGTGTCAAAACGCTGGCTATGTACTGCCAATTCCATCCCAGAATCGACGAGCGCGTGCGGCGAGGGATTCCTTGCAGCTTTCCACCTCCTTCTGACGCTGACGGAGGTTTTCGTTGGCAATGGCAGAAAGGTCGTCGAGATTGTAAAGAAAAACATTTTCTAGGAGAGCGGCGCGCTGGTCGATATCCCGTGGCATGGCAAGGTCGATTAGAAACATGGGGTGGCCGCGACGACGGGCACGGGCAATTTCGATATCTTCGAATTGAAGAATGATATCATTGGCATCTGTCGCGCTGATCACAATATCGAATGTGTCCAACTGCTCTCTAAAATCTGTAAATGCAACGGCGGAACCCTGAAATTTCCGAGCAAGGTCGGCCGCGTTCCCAAAGGTTCGGCTTGTGATGGTGACAGATCGGCAACCCCGGCTTTGTAGGGATTGGACGGTGGCCTCGCCAACTTCGCCCGTTCCGATTATCAGAATACGACTCTTACTGAGGTTACCAAAGATACGGGTGGCCAGTTCAACGGCCACGTTCCCGATGCTGACATGTCCCCGACCTATACCGGTATGAGTACGGGCCCATTTCGCGGCCTGGAAACTCTTTTGAAAAAGCTGGTTGAGCATTGTCCCAACACTTTTACAGGCAACCGCATCAGCGTAGGCGTCCTTGACCTGACCGAGGATTTCAGTCTCACCAACCATCTGTGAATCAAGGCCGGATGACACCTCGAAAAGATGTTGAACAACCCCGACACCTTCCTGCCAAAAGGCAGATGCAAGAAAAGCATTGGCATCCAACGCCGAGAAACGGGATAGCCATTCATCCATCTCTGCTCGTGCAGTATTGCTTTCGGAGACCCCATAAAATTCAAGACGGTTACATGTATTCAGGATGGCCCATTCGCGAAGTGAGGAAAGCGCGGAAAGCTCTTGGGTGGCAGCCTGTACACCTTCTGCATTTAAGCTGATGCGTTCCCGAACCTCCAGTGGTGCGGTGTGATGAGAGCAACCAAGTAGAAACAAGTTTTGCATCGCAATCAAGTCTCCCTGGTTTTGTTGATTAACCCCCTCAGGCTTGGGATTGCCTGTGTATTTAAAAACCCGACCACTGGATCAGCTCCTGTTGCCTGGTTGGCTTGTACAGGTTTCCCCTTCCCGCTTACCGTACCCATTGAGACCATGGCCAACAGGAATGCAACAAGGCAGGCCCGGGCAAATTTCTTGGCATAGAGGCGTCGCATCCGGTGCAACGACCACAGGACCATATAGAGTATCCAGACACCTACGGTAACAACCAACTTTGGCAGAGCCACATTTTCATAGTCCTTGGCCCAGTGTATGGAACCAACGGCAATGGAGACCGACAGGAAGACCACGCCGACAAGGAGGAGCTTGCCCGCCGCGGCCTCCAGTTGGCTGATGGATGGAAAAAAACTGGCGATGGAGGACACTTTACGATGCCTTAGGGCTGAGTGTTGAACCAGGTACATCGCGGAGACTACCGCCAGTAGGGCAAATACCCCGTAGCTGAATATGGCCACGGCCGCATGAAGCTCAATCCACGGACTGGCAAAAAGTTTTTCATAACCCGGAGCCTTCCAGTAATGGTTGTCCAATCCGGAGGGCAAAAGCGATGCAAGGCTAAGCAAAACAGCCAAGCCGGCGGTGAACAGCCCCAGCAATTGGAGCTTAAAAACCAACCGAATGATAAGATAGGTAAGCACAAATGACCAGGCAATGAACTGGATACGCTCCATTCCATTACCCAGCGGGCAGGCATGCGTATCCATTCCGCGGAAATAAAGACCCCTTGTCTGCAGGAAAAAGCCAAGGCTAACAAATATAAGCAGAAGAAAAGAAGGATATCCGGCGCCTCTACGTGCCAGCAAGGAACCTCCCAAAAATGCCACCGCATAAAGCAGGGTCGCTGCCCAGAGCCAGGTTCTTGCCTCTGTGAAGTCCATTTTCAGGAAGCGAGTCGGCCAATCTGGCTTTCCACACCTGCATCCACCCAGTTGCGAACGCGCACCTCAAGAAATCTGATCCATGCGGGGTGTTCATTGAGACAAGGGACCAGCTTAAATTCCTTTCCGCCGGCGGCTTGATAGGTTTCCTTACCTGCGATGGCAATCTCTTCCATAGTCTCCAGGCAGTCCGTAACAAAGGACGGGCTAATCATCAGGAGTTTCCCAAATCCTTTGCGACCATACTTCTCCAAGGTTTGATCCGTGTAGGGTTCCAGCCAAGGATCCCGGCCCAAACGGGATTGAAATGCCACGCTGTATTTATCATCAGGGATTTCTGCTTTTTCAACAAATGCCTTGGCCGTTCGCAGGCACTGGTGACGATAGCAAGACGCATGTGCGGGGTGACAAGTCGCGCAGCAATCAGGAGTCACCATGCAATGTTCATGGGAAGGATCACTCTTGCGCAAATGTCGCTCAGGGATTCCATGAAAGGTGAAAAGCAAATGGTCAAACCCAGCATCCAGATCAGGCTGGGCAAGGGTAAAAAGGGCATCGATGTAGTCCGCATCCGCATAGAACGGCTCAAGCAGGGATGTCTGAAATGGGTGTCCCAACTCCTTGATCTGTTTCATGGTCTTGGCCACAACAGTCTCGTAACTAGACATTGCATAATGCGGGTAAAGCGGCATGATGAAAAGCTCTTTTACCCCGGCATCCTGCAAACGTTTCAAGGCGCCGGCAATATCGGGCTTCGCATAATTCATGGCCAGCTCGACCGGAAAATCAAAATGCTCCTGAAGCTTTGCCTGTACCTTGCGGCTTGTTGCAATCAGTGGTGAACCATCATCGGTCCAGATACTGCGATATTCCTCAACCTTTACCTTGGGTCGGTTTATGAGGAGCAATGAGACCAGCAAACGTCTAGCGATAAATGGCAGGTCAATCACGCGCCCATCCATGAGGAATTCATTCAGGTATTCACGGACCGCAGGCACAGTAAGCGCCTCCGGCGAGCCAAGATTCAATAATAATACACCTTTAGATTTGGACATAAAAACAGAACGTATTTTCCCATATAATGGATTAGGGAGCAAACTTTATCCCTACAGACAGAAAAAGAGGACGAGGCGAAATGTAGTTAAACAGATACTTGGCCCAAAAATGCTTTATCCTACAACCTCAGCAACCATTGCCTCAACACACTCAATCCTGGCCTGCGGAAGAATGCCATGACCAAGATTGAAGATATGCCCGGGACGTCCGGACAGGCTCTCAATAATTCGTCGGGTTTCCTTTTTGGCAATTTCAGGTAAAGTGTTGAGGATGACCGGATCAAGATTACCCTGAACCGCCATATCAGGGGGTAGTTCACGACCAGCCCTGGATAGATCAACAGTCCAGTCCATACTCAACACTTTGGCGCCAGTCGAGGAAAGGGCATCTAAATGGTGCGCCATCCCCTTGGCAAAAAGAATCACAGGGACCCGACCATTCAATCCATCAATAATTCGCCGAATCCATTGAAGGGAAAGTTGTTCATAGTCGTTTCCCTGGGCAGCAGAACCCCAAGAGTCAAAAATCTGGATCGCATCCACACCGGCATCCACCTGCATGTTAAAATAGTCTATGGTAGCCGTAGTCAGCTTCTCCATCAAATCATTAAAAGTTGCGGCAGACTCATGGACCATCGCCTTGATCCGCTCAAAATTACCCGGTGACCCACCTTCAACCATGTAGGTTGCGAGTGTCCAGGGTGAACCGCCAAAACCAAGAAGCGCCCGACCCTCCCCCAATTCTTTACGAAGAATTCGCAGGGCATCCGCAACATAATCAAGTCGTCCCGGCACATCCGAACCATCCAACCTGGCCACATCAGTTGAACCCTCAATGCGATCCCTAAACCCGATGCCTCCCTCCTCCTTGAAATAATAAGGCTGCCCCAGTGCCTCAGGGATAACAAGGATGTCAGAAAAAACGATGGCTGCATCAAGAGGAAAACGTTGTAGCGGTTGCATTGTCACCTCAACGGCCAGTTCAGGTGTTTGCGCCATCTCGGTAAAGGAATACTTCTCCTTCAGGGCCCGGTACTCGGGCAGGTATCGACCAGCCTGACGCATGAACCATACCGGTGGACGATCCAGTTCTCGACATTCAACTGCAGCAAGAAATCGATTACGTGAGTTCATAAATAAAAAAAGGTTAAATATCTGTTTTTGAGTCTACATCCCAATTGACCCAGTCTTGTGGTTTCAGGAAGATTTCATACAGAGTGGCCTCAGGAGAGCCCGGGTTGGGTTCCCAATTATAAATCCACCTTACCAATGGAGGCAGGGACATCAGTATTGACTCAGTGCGTCCACCGGATTGCAGCCCGAAAATTGTGCCACGATCCTGGACAAGGTTGAATTCCACGTACCTGCCACGCCTGTAGAGCTGGAACTGCCGATGCGAATCGTCCCAGGGATGACCCAGACGACGCTCCACGACAGGCAGATAGGCTTCCAGGAAATGATCCCCCACGCTCTGAAGAAATTCCAGACTTTTTGCAAAGGAACCCTCAAGTTGAAGGTCATCGAAGAAAAGGCCGCCTATCCCGCGGGACTCCCTACGGTGATTGATGAAAAAATACTCGTCACACCATTTCTTGAATCGCGGGTGCAAATCCGCCCCGAATGGGTCGCAAGCATCACGGGCAACACGATGCCAATGGACGGCATCTTCCTCAAATCCATAGTAGGGGGTCAGGTCAAACCCGCCGCCAAACCACCAAGCTTCCACCTCCCCTTTTTTCGCATGGAAAAAGCGAACGTTCATGTGGGTGGTTGGAACGAACGGGTTCCGTGGATGAATGACAAGGGAGACCCCCATTGCCCGAAATCCCGCCCCGGCCAATTCCGGTCGAGTGGCGGTGGCTGAGGGAGGTAGGTTCTCCCCGTGTACATCGGAAAAGTTGACCCCACCTTTTTCAAAGACCTGTCCATCCTCCAGCACACGGGAAACTCCCCCACCGCCGGATTCCCTTTCCCAGGTATCCCTGGTTGTTCCTGCCTGCGGGTCCATTCCAAGTAGCGCATCCATGATACGATCCTGCAGGTCCAGCAAGTAGGTTTTGACGAGTTCGGGTTCAGGCTTATCCATAAAAGATTATTAATAAATCTGGTAACCCATAGACATGACGCAACACCATTTACAAGGGAAACGCATCGCAATCCTCGGCGCAGGGTGGCTCGGCACACACCTGGCAGGGCAGGCAATCAATCACGGCATGCATGTAAGTACCCTGACAAGAAACCCGGCAACCTCAGAAAAACTTTATGATCTCGGGGTCCATCAGCCCATTACAGCACAACTGCATGAAGCAACATGGCATAATAAACTTCTTCGCGAGCAGGACTTTGTCGTCAACTGCGTGAGTTCAGCTGGTGGAGGGATTAAAGGGTACCGGCTCTCCTACCTGGAAGGTAATCGCTCTATCCTTGCCTGGGCCGGCAGTAAACACCCAGCTAGCTTCGTCTATACAGGCAGCACCTCCGTGTACCCGCAGGTCGATGGCCAAATTGTTGATGAAACTACATCCACGGAAGGAGCTTCCGAATCCGGTCAGGTACTACTTGAGACCGAGAGGCTGATCAGGGAAAATTCCCTTTTCGCACGGAACACCATCCTCCGGCTCGGAGGCCTCTATGGGCCCGGTCGGCATTACCTTCTGGATCGACTAAAAGAAGGGGTGAAGGAAATCCCCGGAAGTGGTGACTCCCTCCTCAACCTTCTGCACCTAGACGATGCCTGCTCAGCCATATGGGCAACCCTCTCTCAAGATGGCAATGACAGCCGGGAACCCGTTGAAATCTTCAACGTCACCGACGGCAACCCTTCCACCAAGGCGAATATCGTGGAATGGTTGGCGGAACAACTGGGATGTCCCACTCCCCTCTTCAATCCCAATGCCCAATCCGGCCGCAGTCCAATCCGGAACAGCAAAGGAAAGGCTCCAAACCGCAGGATCGACAACCGCAAGATTCGGATTGAATGCGGCTGGGCACCGACCCATCTCACCCACCGCGATGGCTACCGGGATCTCCTTCCATAAAATTCTTCAGTGAAACTTATCATCCAAGTAGAGAAGATAAGCAACCCGTAGCAGAGTGTGTGCATAAATCAAAAAACTTCTACTTGCCTCGAACAAATTGGCAACCCAACCTGCTGGCTTTTAAATTCTAACCCTAAAATTTTATAAAATCATGGCCGGTGTCGGAAAACTTCTCAAGCAAGCGCAAAAGATGCAGCGCAAGATGGAACAGGTTCAGGAAGAACTTGCTCAGAAAGAGATAGATGTCTCATGTGGAGGTGGTGCGGTAAATATCAAGGTGAACGGACAAGGAGAGTTCCTCGCCCTGTCAATTGACCCTGAGTTCCTCAAGGAGGATCAGGAGTTTGTGGAAGAGACATTACTGGAGGCCATCCGTGATGCGGCAGGCCAGTCCAAGCAAGTCAGTGAGGATGCAATGGCCGCCGTCCAGTCAGGAATGGGCATTCCCGGTCTGATGTAACTTTTCTGGTTCCCTGATAACCGGGAAAAAACGAGGACTCTAATGACACCCGTATTTGATGAACTCCTCAAGAACCTGAAGCAACTGCCAGGGCTTGGTTACCGTTCAGCTGAAAAGATTGCCCTGCACCTGCTGGTGGAAAAACCTGATCGTATGCAGCGGTTAGTGGACTCTCTGCAACAGGCAGGAAGTGAAATCCGTCGATGCGCCTCCTGCGGAAACCTTGCCGAGGAGGAGTACTGCCCAATCTGCCTCGACGAATCAAGGGACACATCCGTCATCTGCGTGATCGAGCAGGTGCCTGACCTTGTAACAATGGAGCGATCTGCCACCTATCGAGGACTCTACCATGTCCTTCATGGGAAACTATCACCAGTGAACGGCATTGGTCCGGAGGAATTGAACATAAACTCAATAGGTGAAAGAGCTGCGAATGAAAATGTCCGGGAGATTATTCTGGCTCTGCCAAATGATATCGAGGGCGAGGCCACCTGCCACTATATGCAACAGCGGTTGCTAGAAGGACAAAATGTGAAAGTTTCACGCATCGGGTTCGGCATCCCAAGCGGTGGCGGGGTCACCTACGCCGACCCGGTAACCCTGCGTAGTGCAATAGAGGGCCGGACAAACTATGATTGATTTTGCGTTGGACAATCCCGGAAGTCGGTCTTTGGGTAGCTCAATATTTCCTGAAAAAGCGGGCATAGTTTAGTGGTAAAACGTGAGCTTCCCAAGCTTGAATCCCCGGTTCGATCCCGGGTGCCCGCACCAGTCCGCTTATAGCACTGAAGAGAGACCTTATGGAATGTAGCACTTCGGTTACTTGGACAAATATTTAATCAAAACATCTAGAGTTTTCCCCTTGTTTCCTGAAATATTTTTTTATCTAAAAAAAAGAAATTCTATACTGTCACCTTTCCCTTTTAGGCACTTTCGAGAAAAAATCGCGATCGTCGATCCTGTGTTTGGGAAGGTTCTCTAAAAAGATTCCTTACCGGAGGATAGTCCTAAGGCATTGTCAGAAATTGATATTGCAGTTCGGGAGTCTCTCATTGAGTTCGTCGTCACGGGATTCGAAACAATATCTCCGCCCTCAGGCACAGCATTAATCTCCTTCAATTTACGTCTGAAGATGATCGACATATCTGCGATGAAAAACCACTTGATCCCATCCCGCAATCTAACCTCGATGCCAGAATTTTCTACCCATCAACCAGCTTCTTCCTGCCGTCATCCTGGGCCAGATCTTGAAATTCGTCGCCTATTGCTTTGATGACTTTGAATTGGTTTCGATAGTGGAATCACCAATATCCGCAACAATCAGCGCAGCTTCTTTCCAAAATCTGGCGCCAACAAATATTAAAGCTGAGATAATTAGACCGCCGGTAATAATTCCGAGTCCGGCAATCCATGAAATCCACAATTCCCCAAAAATATTCTTCACACCCAGGTGGAGACCCGAGGAGACTGCGCCAAGTCCGTTCAATGCCGCGAGCAAATAGCCGAGAATGGTAATGACGGTAATTGTTCCCCTGTAAGTCGGGTAAGCTGTGTTTGCTCGAATTTGTTTCAAGTATTGTTGTTTGCCAGTGGTTATTGATTCCTTTTTTGATGATGGTGTTTTTGCTTTTAAATCCCGCGTCTTCTTTTTTGTTGGCAGCGCTTGTTTTTTTGATCTCGCGTCTTTTTGTACCGCCCGTTTCTGGCTTACAGGGGACTGTTCCGCCTGTGTCACGGAATCACCCCCATCGGCAAACCCTGGAACCTCTGCAATTGTCACCCAGGTCTGCTCGTCAAAACAAGCATAGTCACCCGTTAAGAAATCACCCTGCTGAACATACTCCCTCAACTGCTCGACGGTGTACGGACCGAATTGCTCCCCGTCTTTGCTAACGTGTACCTGCATTGACGATAAAGCTGTGCAAGATTATTAATAAGTCATGAACATGGTAGCAAGTGTAAGTACGAGCCGCACAGGAACTACGAGGTTGTCTTCAGGCATGTCCAGAGTTGATCCTGCAGTCCAGAAGTGCCTGAACGAAGGTCATCGACTACCCGGTTCGATCTCGGGTGCCCGCACCAGTCCGAAGGATGAAAACGGTTACTTAACCGCGCGATAAAAACGCATCCAGCCAGTCTGAAGGTCATCGAGCGTCAGGGAACCTTCCACGACAAATTTCCGTCCGCTGGAGTTTTGATGATAAATCCTTACAACCTTTCCACGGTTTTCCACCTCGGAGACGACTGCGGTGTGCTGCTTGAAGCCCATCGTGTAATATCCCCGTCCACTGGCTTTTTTGCCCTTCATCTTCGCATCGCGGAACTGGATAATGTCCCCGGGTTTGATATCCCTTCTGCTGCCCGTCTCCTTTGGCCCGCACTCCGTGACTTCCAAGAACAGGACGAGCCTGCCCCAGCCGCCAGAGGCGAAATCTGAATTTTTCTGACGTGACCTGGCTCCAGCGGCCTCGAGTGCGTAATTCGCCAATGCGGTGCATTGACCATTACCAACCTGCTTGCCCATATTCTCCCTGCAGAACTTGACAATCTGGTCGTTTGACGAAGCAGCATCACCTAAAATGGGAGGCAAAAAAGACAATAGAGGGAAAAAACAGTGAATCGTTTCATGGACTCATTGTTTGATTCATTTTATTTAAATTCAACATAATATGGATATGGTTATAAATTCAAGGAGTCCGAGATGGCACATGAACAAATCGAACTCACAGAAAATGGAATCAGGAACACACCGCATACGTTGGTCTTTTGGGTCGACATGGGTTAAGGTATTACAGACCATCAGCAAAACAATCCCTTAAAAAAATGAAGTACGAGATCATTGGAGCAGACGGCAAGGAATATGGCCCCGTGGATGGAAAACAACTCCGGGAATGGTTGAACCTGGGGCGTGCAGACCAGAGAACACAATGTCGCATGCACGGTGACTCAGAATGGAAAAACCTGGAAGGTTTCCCTGAATTCAAGGACTGCTTTGGGGTATCGGTGGCTCCCCCTCCGCCACCGCCGCCATCCGGTCAGGTGGCTCAGGTAAGCCAAACGGACCCGGTACGGGAGTGGACCTACGAAGCGCTTCGAGAACAACTGCTTTCTAGGAATGTAACATTCTCAATAGGCTCTTACTTTGGCCGGGGTTGGGCCCTTGCAGGAAAGAGGTTTGGGCTGCTACTGGGTGCAACCCTGCTGATGGGATTGATAATACAGGTCGCCAGCGTAGCGGCGATCGTTGTGCAGGGACCACTTATGGGAGGCGTTTTCTGGATATACTTAATGGTTTTACGTGATAAGGAAACCTCGGTCAGTGATCTTTTTGCAGGATTCAACCACTCCTTTGGAAAACTTTTCCTCGCCTGCCTTTTTATCCTATTGCTGACAATCGGATGCATGATACCAGGACTTTTGGTATTGTTACCGGGTGTATTCATGACGATGGAAAGTGGAGGTGGCGAAGTAGCGGTCCTGATAATGTCAGTTGCAGGATTGTTGGTTTTTTTCCCAGCCATATTTATCAGCTACATGACGTTTTTTGCCTACCCGATTGTAATGGAGTACCGAATCGGCGGCTGGGACTCGGTTAAATTGTCCTTTGTGGTCTGCAAAAAATATTGGCTTGCCCTCGGCGTGCTTTCCTTCCTGAACGGCATGATAGTAATGTCGGGATTGATCCTTTGCATCATTGGCATTATCCTGACAATGGTCTGGGGGTATGCTATCATGATGGTGGTCTATGACGATTTGTTCGGCAACGCGGAGTAACCCGCTTTATGGCAGACCGCAGTAAACGGGTAACCTGCCTGACGCTGAACCTGCTTCTGCCCGGATTGGGATCGCTCCTGGTACGCAAGTATGCGGCGGGCATCATGCAAAGCCTGATCTCCATGGTGGCAGCGACCCTACTCATAGGGGCAACCATCGACCTGTACGCCTATCTGCAGGAGCTTACCAAGATGGAGCACCTTGAAAATGTGCCGATGTCACCCCTCGAGAAACCCTTGATCTTGATGGTCTCCGGAATTGTCCTGTTCAAGATATCCTGGATATGGGCACAGGTGACCACCGCAGGACATATGAAGGCAACCAGACACCCACCAATCCTCAAGCGGACAAAGGGTGCATCCCCAACAGATGCGTAGAAGAACAGGCTCTTGGACTAGGGCCGATTGTTCAACGTGAACAGGATGCCGAACAGGAGGCAGGTATTTGCTGCATGAAAATAACTGCTGATCGATGTTACGCCGGGGATAAGACCCATATCAACGTACTTATGCAAGGCCCCAAAGATCACAAGTAGTAACGCAAGAATCCAGCTAAGCTTGACAATATTTTCTTCCATTGATCGTTGTGGAGAAGAGATTCGAATTGAATAGGAAATTGAAGGCTTATACGAATTCGGTAAACACTCAATACAAAACCTTAAAAATTAGCCCAAAGAAAAGAGAAACAAATGGCCAGCCTTTTCTTCTATTACTCTTCCATGAACGCTGGGAAATCCACCACCCTGCTTCAATCAAGCCACAACTATCAGGAGCGGGGGATGCGAACGCTTATTCTCACGCCGGAGGTCGATGACCGCTTTGGTCAAGGGATTGTTCGCTCAAGGATCGGGCTTGAAGCAAAGGCAGTTCTTTTCTCAAAGAAAGAAGATTTACTACAGGTAGCAAAGACAGAGCTTGAGACCGGAGCCCTGCACTGCGTACTGGTTGACGAAGCTCAATTCCTAACCCAAGATCAGGTAAGCCAGCTCTGCAGGGTCGTCGATCAACTGGAGATTCCCGTACTGGCATATGGAATCCGCACTGACTTTCAAGGTGAACTCTTTGAGGGCAGTCGCCACCTGTTGGCATGGGCTGACAATCTGGTTGAAATCAAGACAATCTGCCACTGCGGAAGGAAGGCAACAATGGTAGTCCGTCTGGATGCAGATGGAAAGGCCGTGAAGGAAGGTACCCAAATCGAGATTGGGGGGAACGATCGCTACCTATCCCTATGCCGCAGGCATTTCCATGAGATGCGGGATGCAGAATAAACTTGATCAATGCGCGAAAATTTTCGCGAAGTAAATTACCCCTTGGAATTGCCTGTTTTCTTTTTCCATGAGGCAATGGCCCCTTTGGGGTTGCGGGAAACAACACCTCTACCATCAGTGGTAATCGTCTTGCCGTCCGGGCCAACAATAACAAGAGACGGGATACCCCGAACCTTGAACTTCTTCTTGAGCTTGTTGGCTGCTGCAGAATTGTGCTCCACGGTCACCCACTGCATCTTATACTCGTTCATATAGTCCTTCTGCGCCTTGGCATTCCGGTCGGAACTGACAAAGACGACCTCGAAATCCTCCTGGTTGGCGTCACGAAAGTTAACAAGGCTGGGAGTGAATCCACGACAAGGGGGACACCATTTAGCAGAAAAATAGATACCTACAATTTTCCCCTTCAGTTTATCCCGTGAGACTTCCTCACCTTTAGCATTTTCAAGTTTGGAGGGGATCAGGTCATTTAGACCGGCAGATGCATTCGAGACAGCTATGCTGCTAATCAGGGTGAAATATATAATTTTGAAGATCGGGCTCATAATGATTTGTAGTTTGAGATTATGGTATTTTGAAAAAAATCACTCATTGGGAACTAGAACTTCCCAGTTAATCCCCCCATCCTCACTTTTTCGAAGTCCGGTGGAGTCAGCAAGATAAACAGTCTTTCCGTCTGCACTGCAGCATACAGAGCTTGCAATATTGATCTGCAATTTTCGACCGGAATCATCATCGATATCGTGCTCAGTTGTGACGAAGGGCGGGGTAGACATATACTTCTTGCGCATGGAAATTAAATTACCCCAATGTGTGGCATGGTAAAGAGAAAAAAGCATGAAAACTCCGCCATGGTTGACAGGTCGGTGCGTAAGTGAAAATATTTTTGAATTAATTTTAATCATCCAACGTGAAGACCCATTTTGACAGGACCCTTTTAGACACCAGCAGCGAAAGCAGGGCTTGGATTCTCGGGCTTACTTATGTTGGTATTATCGTAGTCATCGGTCTTTCAGGAATGCATTTATTGCAAAAACCTTCACAGAAGGTCATTGCAGAAACGTCCTCACAGGAACCTCAAACCAGCATTGAAGCCCCCATAACGACAATCCCCAAGCGCCCCCCCATCGTAATAACTGAAAAACCCGCTGAACCCACAGTACCCACCAACGACACCCCAGATATCACAACACCAATTGCTCCTGCTTTCACTTCAACAATTGATCCACAACCTGAATCAATTCCTCAATCTCCCCAAAAAACAAATCCCCCGAACAATAGTATACTTCCAAAACTGGAGACCAGGTTCGCACCACCCCCGCCAATACAAGCCGATAGTTTCTTCAATAATACACTTGTCAGAATCTACAGACAGAAGCACCCGGATGACCCCATGACAAATCGAGAACTAACTGAGACCATGGGTGATCACTACAAGGTGCGTGGGACTTTCATAGCTTATGCAGAAAAATTTCCTGACTGGGCGCAACACTACAACATGATAAAGAAGGAAAAGGGGGGAGAGTGACCCGGAAATTCGGCGTCAATCCCGCCCTTCTCGCCTGCCTCCTGTGCATCCTCCAGACGACGGCAAAAGGAACATTTTCAATTGTTGCTTATGACCCGGGAACAGGTGACTTGGGGGTCGCTGTACAAAGTAAGTTTTTTGGCGTAGGTAGCGTAGTGCCATGGGCGGAGTCCGGCATCGGGGCGGTTGCCACACAGGCACGTGCCAACGTCCGCTTCGGTCCACTGGGGATAAAACTAATGAGTGAAGGTCTTGCTCCGGATAAAATCCGTAAAGTTCTTATTGATGGAGACTCAGGTCGAGACATGCGACAGTTCCTAATAATTGATGCAAAAGGTCGCACGAGCGCCCACACAGGCAAAAAATGCTTGGACTGGGCAGGACATCGCGAAGGTAAGAACTTCGCCGTTGCCGGCAATATCCTTGCCGGTGAAGCGGTTGCAACATCAATGAAGGAAGCCTTTGAAAAAGCCCGGGAGAATGGCAAAGGGGAACTTGCCGAATGGCTCGTTTCAGCACTTAAAGCTGGCCAGACCGCCGGTGGAGACAAACGGGGCAGGCAGTCCTCCGCTCTTCTTGTCCTTCGTAAAAATGGAGGTTATGCAGGAAGTTCCGACCGATATGTGGACCTTCGCGTGGAAGACCATGAAAACCCAATTGTGGAACTGGAACGATTACTGCAAAAACATCGTCGATTTTATGGACCTCCAATTCGGATGCGAGAAGCTGGTCCCCAAGGGAATTGATTGTTTACTGGAAACAAAAAACTACCTCAATGCCCTGCCAAGCCAAAGGGAAGCCGAGAGGTCCGAGGGTTGTGACAAAAGATGCCGAAGACGATTCGTATCCTCCATGGTGCGCAAACCGCGCTTTTCATCAACGCATGTAAAAAGTGCCTCTGCCAGACTTGTTGCGGTGGCCTCACCCTGGATAAATTCGGGATACATAGGCTTTTGCAGAAGTAAATTTGCAATCCCCAGAAAAGGAACCTCGACCAACGCCTTTCCAATCAAATAAGTCATGGGGTTCGCCCTATAAGCGATGGTACCCGGAATACCTGCAAGTGCACAGGTCAATGACATCGTACCTGAACTGGTAAGGACCGCCCGTGAAGAACAGCCCTCGGATGATGCGACCATGTCTACTGGAAGACCAACCGGGATCATGCCTTGTAGAAATTCACGTATTTCCTCACTGGGAAACAACGTGACAGCCCGAGCGTCTGGAAACCTTCTTCTGAATAAAGAGAACGCTGCCAGTAAAACCGGAAATATACGACTCACTGCAGTCTTTCTGCTACCTGGCAGGAGAAGGATCGGTCCATTGGGGTCATGCCTTAAAGGATTCTTGTATCCATCAGTCATGAACGGATGCCCCACAAATTGAACATCAAGATTTGTATCACCAAATACCTCCTCCTCAAAAGGAAAAATGACTCCCAACCCGTCCAACCAACGTCCCATATCAAAACGACGCCTGGCCTTCCATGCCCAAACCTGTGGACTGATGTAATAAAAAACCCGTAGTTCCCCACCACCCTTGCAGGAAATTCCTTCCTGAAATAACTTCCTGGCAATCCGCAGATTAAGCCCTGGGTAATCAACCAGACAAATGGCCCGGGGTTGGTACTGCCGAATCCATTCAAGGATTTTTGCAAATAGTTCCCTGAAAAATGAAAAAGACTTCAACACTTCAAAGACTCCCACCACCGAGCTCGCAGTCAGGTCATGTAACAATTGCGCACCCGCCGCCTCAAGATGCTGCCCCCCTAGAGCAGCCACTTTCAGGCCAGGCTGTTCTCGCAGAAGACCCTGAACCATTCGGCCTGCATGCTCGTCTCCGGAATGTTCTCCTGCAATAACCAAAAGGTCCACACGCTCTTTCCCGGGCGCAGACAGCCCTTTTAATAAGCTGGCAACCTGTTTGTTTTTAGTCATGTCAACTACGGCGTACGCATCGTTTTGCCCTTGCATCAAATCCGACCCCGACGAAAACTCAACGACCAATCCATTAATTTTCCGGTATGGCCACAACAACCATCGAAAACTACGTTAAGGAAATCTTCTTTGCGGAGCAGGAAAACCCTGGCAATCCCGTGCCTATGGGAACCATTGCAAAGGCTCTAAAAGTAGTCCCGGGAACAGCTACCACCATGGTAAAGTCCATGGAGCGGAACAAACTCCTAAAATACAAACCCCGTATCGGCGTCACCCTGAGTGGCAAAGGCCGGACACTTGCCATCCGCATGATCCGTAGGCATCGACTTATTGAGGTCTTCCTGGTGAATGTCCTCAAGCTCGACTGGGATGAAATACATGAGGATGCCGAGGAGCTGGAACATGTTGTTTCTGATCGTATCCTCGAAAAAATTGATGAGCTCTGCGGTTACCCCGAATTCGATCCGCATGGCGATCCAATCCCATCTGCGGACGGCACATTCAAACCCGTCAAGCACAAGAACCTGATGGAATGCCCGACAGGAAGACAATTGGCCATCCAGCGTGTCCTCGACCAGGAAGCATCCTTCCTCAAGTTCGCCATGAATAACGGACTAACCCCGGGGGCTAACATCCAGGTGGTTGAACGAAACCCCATCGCGGAAGCCATCACTATCCTGCTTGATAAGGGCAGGCAGCTTTCGCTCGGGGCAAAGGTCGCCGAGAAAATCCTAGTCGCTTGAGAGCAAACTTGATGGACCCCACAAATTTACATGAATTCTTTACACCTCTCGACTGGGCCGTTGTCTTTGGCTACCTCTTGCTGACCACCCTTGTGGGGCATCTGCTTCGCGGGAAACAGTCCAGCATAAGAGACTTCTTTCTTGCCGGCAGATCCCTCCCCTGGCAGGCCGTTTCCGGGTCTATTATCGCCACGGAGATCAGCGGGGTCACTTTCATTGGTGTACCAGGGATGGTTTATGCAGCAGGAGGCGACTTCACCTACCTGCAATGGGGAATTGGATCGATCATTGCCCGGGTCATTGTTGGGTTGTTTTTTGTCCGCGTATTTTACGAACAGGAAATCTATAGTCCCTATGACTACATGGGCAATCGCCTAGGCGAAGGAGTGAAGCGTCTGGCCACGGTCATCTTCGCCATAGGGAGTATCCTTGGCCAAAGCGTACGTGTACTTGTAGCCGCTCTGGCACTAAAGGTCGTGACCCCCCTGACTTTTGACCAATGCATCTGGATTATCGGCCTATTTGCTGTTGCATGGACCCTAATGGGAGGGATGCAGACAGTTATCTGGACAGATGTTATGCAATTCTTTCTGTTCATCGCCGGGGCAATCTTCTCACTGGGTTGGATCTTTTGGAATCTCGATGGGGGATTGCATACCCTGACAACGACAGCCGGAGATGCCGGCAAGTTTACCCTGTTAAACCTATCAAGGGATCCTGCCGTTGGGTTTACCCTTTGGGTCGCTATAATAGCCGTCCCTTTCCAGAATCTCAGTGCCTTTGGTGTGGACCAACTGAACGCCCAGCGTATGTTTTGCTGCCGAAATGAAAAGGATGCACGCAAGGCCATCATCACCAGCTCTGCGGCCTTGCTCGTAACCCTGCTTATGCTTTTGGTGGGCACTGGCCTCTTCACCTGGTATGCGCATAATGACCCAGGGGAGGTAATGCACTCCTTCTTTGCAAAGGATAGCAACATTATCTATCCAGTGTGGATCACCACCTCCCTGCCGGTCGGTCTCCGTGGACTGATTCTGGCAGGTATATTCGCAGCAGCCATCTCAAGCCTTGACTCCATCCTCGCTGCCCTCTCCCAGACCACCCTTTCCCTGTTTAAGAAAACAGATACCCTTTATAACGAAGAAAGCCGGAAAAGTCTCCTGAAGATATCGCGGGTTCTTGTCGTTGCCTGGGGGATTGCCCTTTCAGCCTTCGCCATCCTACTGGACAGCCTTCGGGGCAACGTGAACATGGTGGTGCTGGCCTTCGGCATGATCTCCTACACCACGGGACCATTGCTTGGCATGTTCCTTGCCTCCCTGCACGGGAAGGCAACTGCCCGTGGCCTCACCCTCGGCTTCGTGCTGTCCTTCCTCCTCGTCCTGTACATTCGTACCGACCTGTGGAACATCCTCATTAATTTTAAAATATACACCCCAGAGAAGATCGCAGGATTTGCACCCTTCACCGTAAACGAGGCCGGCAAGCTTGCCTCCAAGATCAACGCCGCCTGGGCTTGGCCAGTTACTGTATTCCTGACCTGGGGGTGCGGCCTGCTCCTTGGGAAAAACAGAATTCCCGGAGAGCATCGAAACTTGCCACGGTCCTGATTGCCTGATGTTGGATATTTTCCCTGTTCCCAAGTCCCTCAATTATACGGGAGGCCACCATACTAAAAACGCCAACCCCATTCTCGAAACAACTTCGGCCCTTCAGCCTGAAGGCTACTCGCTCACCATAGAACCGGAACAAATCAGGATATGCGGCGATAAAAACGGCCTCCGCCATGGACGGGACACGCTTCGACAGATTCAGGAACAAGCTGGTGAAGGCCCCCTGCCCTGCATGGAAATCCGGGACGAGCCCAGCCTGCGCGTGCGCGGCTTCATGCTCGATATCAGTCGGTGCAAGGTGCCCACCATGGAAACCCTTCGCAACCTCGTCCTTCTCCTGGCAAAACTCCGCTATAACCAGCTACAACTATACACCGAGCACACCTTCGCCTTCCGAGACCACGAGACCGTCTGGCGGGAAGCCTCCCCGATGACCCCGGAAGAAGTCCGCGAAATTGACAGCCTCTGCATCAAGCACGGGATCGAGCTGGTTCCCAACTTTAACTCCTTTGGGCACTTCGAGCGATGGCTTCGCCATGAACCCTACAGGCACCTTGCAGAATGCCCGGACGGCTTCGAACGCGAGGAACCCCGCATCGTTCGAGACCACGGAGGAACCCTACGGCCCGACCAGACCACCCTCGACTTCCTTGGACCGCTCCACGATGAGTTCCTCGAAAACTTCACCAGTGGCCAGTTCAACGTGGGGCTCGACGAACCTTGGGAACTGGGACAGGGATGGAGCCAGCCCCTCGTGGAAGAAAAAGGGAAGCACACCGTCTACATCGAATTCCTCCAGAAAATTCACAAGCTTATTGAAGGCCGTGGTAAAACCATGCTATTCTGGAGTGACATCCTGCTGGAGCGCCCCGACTTCGTTGATTGCGTCCCAAAAGATGCCATGCCAGTCATCTGGGGCTACGAGTCAGATCACCCCTTTGCCGAGCAGTGCAGGCAGGTTGCGGACTGTGGCCTTGATTACATTGTCTCACCCGGAACCTCGACTTGGAACAGCTTCAATGGACGCCTTCCCAATGCCCTCGAAAACATCCGGGCTGCAATCTCTAATGCACGGGAGTATAGTGCACTCGGAAGTCTCCTTACCACTTGGGGTGACAACGGCAATCACCAACCCTGGAGCACAATGTATCCCGCAATCTTTTATCATGCGGGGCTTGCGTGGAACCACGGGAAAACGTCCCATGTACACCTCCCGGGAATCCTTGATCGATACCTCTTCCAGGATAAAACCGGCCAACTCAGTAAGACCCTCTTCGGTCTCGGCAATGCCGATTACATCATCGAGCGCCCCCTCATCAACTGCAGTCCCACCTTCCATTTCCTGTTCGGAACCGAGAAAAAACTAGCAACAACTCTGGGAGACACCGAACCCCAGTTACTTGACAGGGGTCAGCGCCATCTGGAGGAAACCCGCACATGGCTTGAGGCAGCCCACCCCCAATGCCCTGATGCCGATACCATCTGTCAGGAACTCAACCTCGCAATCGATCTGGGGTTGCTCGGGCTCCAGCGCGCCAGGGGTTTCCAGTCAGCCGGACAAGTCCCTGAACTCAATGAAAAGCGTACTGAATTGGCCAACCGACACCGCAACATTTGGCTCCAGCACGCCCGCTTAGGCGGAGTGGAGGAAAGCATTGACTATATTAAGGACCCCATGGGGAAAACCATCTGATCCGTAGCAGAAACATAACTATGCCCATGAAGAAGAATTAATCCTGCAATTAGGCAGAGATAACCTTACTGTCTCGAGGCTAATTTTTCCAATAAGGCAGCGGATACACGTTGAATTCCATCGTTACTGATGGAGCTGGCGGGATAGATTTCCTGGGCGGTTAAAAAATAGAGAAGGCTGGAGGGCAATTGCCCGCTGGTCTCGTGCTGTGAGGCTTTCTGCAGTTCAGCAACAAAGGGTGCGACTTGTGCCGCGAGACGGGCCTTTTTGCGGTTCAGTTGAATATCATCGGGATCAACCTCTTCTGCCTTGAGGAGAATTTCCCAGGCTGCGTAGGGGTTGTTGATGTTAACCGCGGCATCCGCCTGCGTAAGGTAGATGTCAAGCTCAGCCATTTGGTTGACGACCTTCTTGAGCTTCGCGCTTCGGTCCGGATCCTCCGAGAGCGCGACGCCAAACTCAAGGGCTTGGGATTGAATCTCCCGGTAATGCTTTCGTTTATATAACTGGTCGAAGAGTTTCTTGCCCTGGACATATTTATCAACGAGTTGAGTCCCTTGAAACTGGAATTCCTTGAGCTTGGGGTTGTCCGGCCAGATGGATGCGGCTTCACGGAATGCCTGCTCTGCCTTGTCCTGTTGGTTGAGATTGCGATATTGCATGGCTGCAAGGAGAGCGCTGTCGCTCGCATTTTTCGCTTTACGTATCCCGGCCTCAATACGGCGCGACTCAAAATCCTTGGCCGTGGCCTTGAGATCGAGTATGAGGTCTTCCGCATCCCCATAGGACTTGTCAATAATGAGGTCACGGGCCTCTTTCATATCACGCTTGAGCTGGAAAAGGGTCGCACGCTTGTCGTCATCAAAGGAATGGAGGGCAGAAATATGCTCCCCGAGGAAGAAGGTTTCCTGAAGGCGCTTTAAGGCGGTCACACGATTGCCCAGACGAAAAGAGTTATCGGCAGCGCGCATGCCAGTCTCAACTTCATTGATTGCCTCGCGGGCCAGGAAAGCCAGTTGGTCAACAGTGATAGTCATCTTGGAATCCGGGAAAAAGGATGCGATCTCCTGCTTGGCCTCTATGACCTGCTGGGATGTCCCCTTAAAAAGAAGCCGGTAGAAGTTGGCACCAAGGAGGACATGCTTGAAACGACGATCGACAAGGAACCTTGCAAGCTGAGCCTGAAACTGTATTTGGGCCTCCTTTCCAGTGAGTGCTTTCTGAGTATTAAGGGCGGCGATCCTAGCCTGAACCTCCCCGTATTCCTTCACCTTGAGTCCGGCCTCGGATAAATTCTGTGGCACGGCGCCTTCTGTTGTCACTGTCCTTGTCCCTGCATTCGCACTTTCTGTGCGGACGATTTGAGATAGTTTCTGATGGCGGTATCGGTTGCCCAATACAAATTCAAGTTTCTTCTGACGTTCGCGCAAGATAGCCTGGCGATCCGAGTTCTGTCGAAATCCCTCACGAAGGCGCCAGGTATTATAGACCAAGGCACCAAGAATAAGACTCATTCCACCATCGTATTCACTGTATTCACCGGCCTGAACAAGAAGATCCCATGCGTCGATAACACCGTCCCATGTTCCGTTTTGCTCGTAAACGGAAAGGTTCTTCAGGATTTTGTCGAGCAGGGCTTCGTACTTGTTTCTGGATTCAATCTCGGAGGCTGGGGTCTGAAGATAGCGATCAAAACGCCCACCGAGAAGACGATCATTCCCAAAGGTAAAACCCTTCCCCTTCCAGATGAAAGTGCCGTTCTCAGGATCAATGGAGTCGCTGTTGGGATCAAACACCTTGTCAGATGTCTTTAGTAGGGTATTGCTCTCGAATCCACCATTGTGATAAACTCCGGCTCCGCCACCGGAACCGGCGGGTTGACCGGATTGAGGAGCAGCTGCTGGAGCAGGTTTTGCAGCCGGTGCAGGCGTGGTGCCGGGAATCGGAGCCTGCCCCAGGAGGCTCGAAGCAAAACAAGGGATTAGAAGCAGTGGTAAAAATTGGAAAAGGTGCGATATGATGGGCCGATCAATACTTTTCATAGTTTTCAACTGTAACCAAATTTTCCTCGGCGACAAGTACTGTCATCAAAAACTTCTGGCCAGGAAGAACTCCCGGGCCGACTCCGTCCGGAAAGAAAAAAGGAACCTTCCTGGCCAATCCGGCGTCCGATGAAACCTGAACGAGGATCAATCGTCCCACCCCGGGTTTCCACCCAAGCTGTCGATCGATCTGCGCCTTTGTCTTGTAACGGTTCCCCTGAAGGCCACCAGGATTTTGAAGGTAAATCGCCAAGGGAAAAACCTCCAGTTTCCCGGCAGGCACCGAGCCACCGCCATCGCCATTCCTACCGCACCCACCGAAGGTCACGGCGATCGCAAGAATAATTCCAATAAATAGAATCTTAACTATTGAATATTTATGCACGCTTTGAATCGATATCTTCATCACCGCCAACCCCGGCGCTGGCAACCTAAAAAGACAAGCACGAACCCGACCATTATATGGATGGCCAAGACCCCGGCCGCCAATTCAGGAGAGGCAACAAAACCCTCATCCATCTCCCGGAATGCATCCCAGAACCGGGTTTCCTTGATTGACTGGAGATACCCGGCCCAGCCCCAGTAGGCGCTGATGAAAGGGCGTGTCAACCAAACCAGTTGTTCCGGAAGGGCAAGGACAACACCGGATAGCGGCAACTGAAAGCCTACAAGGTACACGGAAAGAAGTGACGCTTTTTCCGAAGATCCCACCATTGAGGAAATACCAAGGCAAACCGCTGTCATGGCGAGGCAGGTCATGGCCAAGGCAATCCCCTGGGGCAGGAAACTCCCTGGGAACCCACAAATCTGCTTCACAAAAAACATCATCCAAATTCCCTGTCCAGCCGCAATAAGGGTCGTGAAAAAGATTTTACTCAAGGCATAGGCAGTGGGCCTCAAGCCGTTAAGGCGTTCCTTCTCATAAAGGTCACGCTCAGACGCAATCTCCCGGGCACCGGTATTACTGCCCATTAAGGTCAAAAGAATGACCTGAAACATAATGAGTGACGTCACAAGCGAAGCTGTTTTTGCGGCTTCCATCCTATATCGCCCCGTATCCTGCATTGTCTCCAGTAAATTACCTGTAGGCTGCAATGCCGTGCCCTGAAGTTGCGGCAATCCATCGAGCGCAAAGATTACAACGAGACAGGGGAAACCAAACGTGATGGCCATCGTCAGAAAAATCTGGCCAAAGTCCCTAAAAAAAAGGCGTAGCCTGCGAAAAGAAAGGGTCATGAACTGTGCAAGCAGCATCGGCCTTTCAATGCGGGATACATTGGAATGGTCACCTTCACCAAGATCTTGTACTCCACCATATTCAGCCCATAGACCAGTCCAGTGTTCCAATGGCTGTGAATGCAGAAGTCCGTATAGCTGGAGAGCATCCACAATCCCGAAATACTCAAGAAGGGCCGACAAATGCCCCTGGAAAATCACGTGACCATGGTGAACAACCGTAACGCAGTCGAACTGGTCCAGCTTGGCCAGATTATGGATAATGCAAAGAAACGTCTTGTTCTGTTCCTGAACCAGGTTGCGAAGAAGACCGAGGATGTGATCCTCAGATGTTGGATCCAAGCCGGATGTCACCTCATCACAGACCATGCAGGCCGGGTTATTGGTCAGCTCAAGGCCCAACCCCAACCGCCGCAGTTGTCCACCACTTAGACTGCCCACCTTTTTCTCCTGGTGCTCGTTGAGCCCAATAGTTTGGAGCACCCATTCGAGACGCTCCCGGCGGAGTTGAGCACTACGGACATTCAATTTCAAGGCGTAGGCAAGCACCTCACGAACCGTCAGTGGCTTGTGGGCAATAGTGAACTGGGGCGTGAAACCAACCTGCCCTACAAGTTCCTTCGGTGAGGCAATTTTCCGTCCGTCATAGTAGACCCTGCCTGTTGAAGGAAGGATACCAAGCATTGCCTTGACCAAGGTGGTCTTGCCACATCCGGAAGGTCCGATGATGGCGTTCATGGTCCCCGGTTGAAAGTCAGCCGATGCCTCGTCCAGGATCGTCTGCTTCTTTCGCCCGATACGAACTGTCAAGTCCCGACATTGCAGCATTTCGGAGATTTGAACTGGTAAAAGAACAATTGGCGAGTGAAAATGAATGAATGAAAAATCTAAAGCTCCTGCTCCTGACAATCCTCCCCTTTACACTGGGCGCCGCCGTGCAGGTCCAGAACAATGCATTTCCAAATGCTGACCTCTTTGGATTGCGTTTCACCGAGGCCGGCGGAGAATTCATCGGCAAGGCCAGCCTGATCGGGTCCGTAGCTCTACAGAAATACGTCACGACGGCCTTTGAAATCACAGAAATGAATATCGACATTGCCGGCAGCAACGTGCAATTGCGCATCTATTATACCGAGCCAATGAAATCCAGCACTGTGCTACCGGGAACCCGAAATGCGATCAACAACCCACTTGACCGTATCAACCCAGCCTATACAAGCAAGATTCAGAAACTGGTGTACAAGGATTACCCGGTAACCACCCATGCCAAAACCCTTGAGTTCAAGGTTGCCAGCAAAGCCGATATTGTCGACCTTCACGCCCAAGTACGCAACCGCTGGATTGGTGCGGTTAAGCCCGGTCTAAACCGGACGTTGTTCACAGTGCCTTGAGAGGGTTACCGACCACCACCGGGACCACGGCCGCCACCGCCGCGCCAATCATGTCGGGGGGGATTCTCCACCGCCTTGATCGCCTCCTCGGGAAGACCGCTATTCGGAAGCCATGCCTTGGCCGCTTCTGCATCCTCACGGAACCATCGCTGACCGACCTCGACAAGACCCTTCTGCTTCAAATCCGAATCCTGGATGGAGGCCGCCCACTCCACGGCAGACTCAGGATTTTCCCTGGCCACCTCCCGGGCGTATGAGAAAACCGCCAAATCCGTGGAAGATCCAGGATTTTGTTTATTAATCCATTCACCGGCAGCTTCAACATCCTTATGAACCCAGGTCTGGACAGATTCAATGACTCCCTCCTTCTGGGATGAACCTTCTGGAAGACTCAGGAAATAATTGAGGGAGGCTTCCGGGTCCTGCCTTGACCACTGCTCGGCCAGTTCATCAAAGGATTCGTCGCTATATTTCTGGTTCACATGCTTCTGCAACCAGTTAGCTACACCATCAACATCTTCACGGGCCATCGAACGGGTTAGACTGCGAAAAGCATCCTCCTTGAACCCCTCATCCTCAAGCCCCTCAGCCCAAGCTGTAGCAACTTGTCGACCCTGTTTAAGCATTTCTGTGGAAACCGTGCTCAACATGCGACCGCTCTCCCGACTGCGATCCAAGGACGTAACGTATTCAGCCGCAGCGTTCACATCCTTTGTCACCCAACCCGAAACAATTCCCATGTTGTAAGAACCCATCATGCGCCGGTCATCCTGCTCATTGGCCCAATCGATGGCTGCCTGAGGATCCTGTGCGGACCATCCTGACATCGCGGCTGAAGCGCTGAACCAGATCGCCGGCCCGCCACCAGCTTTTTTGCGCATAAACTGAATGGCTGACGGTGCATCGAATTGTCCCCATGCATACATGAGCAAGCGGTATTCCTGCATTGTCTCGAAGCTAACTGGAATCTTCTCAAAAGCGGCAAGAACCTCATCCAGGTTATCCTCATTCAACTCCCCCAACAAACCAGCCAAGACAGAAAGGCGTTTCATCAGGTTGGGTTCCTCAATCGCCTGCATGAGCGCCCTTCCGATGTCCCCCTGAAATCGCTCTGTTGAAACAGTTCCCGCATCATAGACAACCCGTGAAACAGATTGTTTGGGCTCGGAATCGGCACCCCGGGATTTAGTGGCTTGACCATCCTGTGGAAAACCCACCTTAGCGTTTCTATCTACGGCACCCGGCGACTCCTTGTTGGATTTCTTTCCCAAAATGAAGCCGAACGCAAAAAGGGCCGGCATGGCAATAAGGATAAATGTTTCTCGGCGCATTTGACTGAATGGAAGGATGTGAATCTGTAATCAGGACTGGGTTTCGTCTTTGAGATTAATGCCATATAATAAACGACAGACAAAGCATAAAGTTTCACTCTATCCCTTTGGCTGAATTGGTCTTGGTAATTTTATTTCTTAATCTAATCAGATTAGATCACCGCCAACTCGATGGGCAGAATCCAAATCTTTTGTATTTGCGAAATGCCAATGCCTGAAGGGCAATTTTCTCTGCGACATGCAAAGGATTCAAATTATAAGCCAAACTGTTAGCCAGTTGCTTTTCAATATTCAATTCCAAGCCAACCAACCAGTCTGCCGGTATTCCTCGATTTACCGACAGACAAGTTAAGAGGCATTCCAAAAGTGAAATTTATTTGATACTGTTTTATCGGTTCAGGACATCGTCCTTGGTTGAACCCGCCACCGCCATGATTTCCTCAATCAACTTTTGATCCACCTTCAATTGCTTTAGAGTCGCCAAAAGATGTCCTGCGATTGCGTTGAAATCACTTTCCTTTAGATCAAGGGAGGCATGAGACTTGCGCATATCCTTGCCCTTGTATGGAACCGGTCCACCAAAAGCCGCAGCCAAAAACGCCTTTTGCTTCGCACGCTGCTTTTTCATGTTAACATCCTCAAAGAAATGATTCACACGTTTATCGGAGAGAACTCTTTTGTAGAATATTTCAACCGCAGCATCAATTGCAGCCTGTCCGCCAAGTCGATTATAAATACTGTCCTTTTCAGCCTTGGGTTGAGTGGGGTTCTCTGCAATAGCGGTCGCCGCACAACTGGAACTTCCCAATAGGATGGCAATACCAAGGCTGGTGTTAAGAATTGATTTTAATATTTTCATGATTGGTATTTTTTTAGAATATTTTTTCAGCAAATTCGCTGTTGTTGTTAGATAATAGGATTAATTGTATATTTTAGATACATATTTAATGCGAATCTGCTCTCGCTCTTTTGTCAACGCGCATTCCTGTCGTTAATTCTTAAAGGCCTAGTCGTTTCTTGAGGGAAGACTTTTGAGTCAATAAGTCAGCAAGAGTAACCTTGTCCAATTCAGATAGAAAAGCTTGGACAGCTTTCCCAAGGACGGACTGAAGTTCGCATATCCCGGCTATGCAGCAGTTTCCTTTGCCTGAGGGGAAACATTCCACGATGGCAAGACTTTCAGTTGCACGAACCAACGCCCCGATACCAATCTCCTCTGGGGCCTTCCCCAAAGCAATTCCTCCACCTCGTCCCCGGAATGTTTCCAAGTATCTCAACTTTGCCAAATTATGAACAACCTTTACCAGATGATTGTTGGAAATATTGAAAGATTTTGAAATTTCCTTGACGGAGGATAAACCATTTTTCTCCAAACCCACGTAAATAAGAGTTCGAAGAGAGTAATCTGTAAACTGGCTGAGCTCCATGCTCGAAAGAATCACTCCGAATAGACCAAAAATCAAGCAGGGACTGAATTACACAGCATCAGAATTTTGTTTTTAATCAAAGAGATGTATTTGTGCCTTTTTTCTGGTTTCAGCTTCTTCATAACCAATATCCGAAGGCAAATTTTTCTGTAGACTGGCGGCAACGGCAAGCTGATCACATGCCTCATTCTCCTCGTGGCCAGCATGACCCTTGACCCATTGAAAAGAGAGTTGGTGCCTGTCTGCCAAGACAATCATCTGCTCCCATAGATCGACATTCTCAACCCGACCACCGCCAACCTTTTTCCATGCGCGAGCTTTCCACTTCAGGGGCCAATTACCATTCATGGAATCAACAAGATATTTGGAGTCACTGCAGACATTGACCTTGCAGGGACGCTTTAGCTCACCCAAGCCAGCAATCACGGCCATAACCTCCATACGGTTGTTGGTTGTCCTGAAAAATCCTGCGCTAAGTTCACGACGATGCGCGCCAAATATCATGACAGTACCGTAGCCCCCAGGGCCCGGATTCCCCGAACAGGCACCATCGGTATAAAGGTTGACTTCCTGCATGAATGCAAATGCGCGGCGGAGATACTTTTAACCTCTGTAAAGTGCAGCGGGAAGCCTTAACCCTGCGTAAACCAACGACCTTCTTCATGCGCCTGAAGTGTATCAGACATCTGCTCAAACTCGAATCGAAGCGCAGGGTAGAGATTCCTGTAGCGTGGGAAAAAATCCGCATAGACAGGTACATTGTCGCCGGGATCGACTTCCTGGGTGGTACTGATGGTACGGTCACAGGCGTCCTCTACAGATGGATATACCCCCGCGCCAACTCCGGCAAGAAGTGCGGCACCATAGGCAGCACCCTCGGTGGCATTGACCATCGTACAACGGGTATTAAAGACGTCGGCCAGCATCTGCCGCCAAAGTGGGGATTTTGCACCGCCTCCGGAAAGAACAATATTTTCCGGTGCAATGCCCATTGATCGCATCAACTCCAACGAGTCATTAAGCCCGTAGCTGACACCTTCAAGGACCGCTCGAGTCAAATGCGCCTTGGTATGTCGAAGGCTCAAACCGACAAAGCTCCCACGGGCATTAGGATCAGGATAAGGGGTGCGCTCCCCGGATAGATAAGGAAGGAAAAGTAGACCCTCGGCTCCAGGGGGAACCTTGGCCGCTGCTTCATTGAGTATTTCGTAAGAATCGGACCCGGTGGCTTTTTCCCGGGAGAGTTCATCCTGACATAGCTGGTTACGATACCACTGGTAGGAACCACCGGCAGAAAGCATGACGCCCATGAGATGCCACTTCCCGGGAACCGCATGGCAGAAAGCATGTAACCGCCCCTTGGTCTCGACACGGTATTCATCGGAATGAGCAAAAACTACGCCGGATGTGCCAAGGGTGGTGGAGATAATGCCCTCACGAACGATGCCGCAACCAACTGCTTGTGCGGCCTGGTCACCGCCACCAGCAATGATCGGAAGACCGGAAGGAAGGCCTGTTACGGTAGCTGCATCAGAAGAAATCCTAGTTGTAGCCTCGGTGGATTCGGTGACCTCGGGCAACCAAGACATGGGCCATTTAAACTCGTTAAGGATATAATGCGCCCAACGACGTTGCTGGACATCAAGCAGGCTGGTTCCGGATGCATCGGATACATCGGTAAAAAATTCACCGGAGAGCTTATACCGGATATAGTCCTTCGGGAGGAGAATCTTATCAATCCTGGAATAGACCTCAGGTTCATTTTCCTCGATCCAACGAAGTTTCGGTGCTGTAAACCCAGGAAGAATCGGGTTGCCAGTAATCGCAATGACGTCGTCATCGCCAATGCGGGCAGTCATCTCACGGCATTGGTCCGCAGTGCGCTGATCATTCCACATGATACAGGGACGAAGAACCTCTCCATCCTTGTCCAGGCAAACAAGACCATGCATTTGCCCGGTCAAGCCGAGGCCGACAATCTTTGAAGCGTCAATGTCATCGAGCAGAGACTTGATGGCAGCTATGGTGGCAGTCCACCAATCCAAAGGATTTGACTCAGCCCAAAGAGGCTTGGGAGTATGAAAATCATATTCCGGTGCAACGGTTTTGATAACCTGGCCAGAATCGTTGATAAGGATGGCCTTGGTGGATGAAGTGCCAACGTCTATGCCGATGAGGTATGCCATGATGTAAAATGCTAGATTGGTTAAGAAAGTTCGAAGCCAAAGTATTCCCGCGCATTCCTGTAGCAAATATTTTCGATGAGGGAACCCAGAAGGCCCTTGTCGTCGGGAAGTTCCCCATTTCCCATATCCTGACCGACAAGGTTACAGAGAATTCGGCGAAAGTATTCGTGACGTGTAAATGAAAGGAAGGATCTGGAATCAGTAAGCATCCCCACGAAACGGGAGAATAGCCCGACACTGGATAGAATTTCCATCTGCTGCTCCATCCCGGACTTGGTATCAAGATACCACCAACCGGATCCATACTGCATCTTACCGGGAATCTCCGGGTCCTGAAAATTGCCTATCATGGTGGCAAGGGCCATGCTGTCCTTGGGGTTCATGTTATAAACAACCATCTTAGGCAGGTTGCCTTCCCGGGACAGGGCATCAAGAAAACGGCCAAGGTTCTCGACCTGGCTCCCATCATTCATGGAATCGCAACCGATATCTCTGCCCGCCTGTTGAAAAAGCAAGGTGTTGTTGTTGCGAAGAGGCCCAAGATGAAGCTGCTTGGCCCAGCCTTTTTGTGCATCAAGGCGACCGCTTTCAAGAAAGATGAAAGAGGCCAACTGCTGCTCCTCCTCCTCGCTGACTGTCTCGCCTGCCCGGGCACGTGAAAAAATAGCATCGGCCGTTTCAAAGTCACAAAAGTTGGCGAAGCAATTGGTCATCCCATGATCGGAAAGACGACCGCCTAGATTGTGAAAAAAGTCATGACGATCACCAAGGGCGGACAATAATCCGCCTAGATTGCCTACAGAGATATTTGTGATCCTGGCAAGAGTATCGCACCATCCATTGAAACCAACAACATCGCGAACAGCAAAGGCCCGATCCGGTCGAAAAGTTGGATAAATCTTTGTGACAACTTCATCCACGGCAATTTTCTGGTGGTGAATAAGGTCATCGCAGGGATCATCCGTGGTACAGACAACCTGGACCTTGAACCGTTGCAGGATATTACGAGCACTGAACTCCGGGCTGGCCAGCTGCTCATTTGCTTCATCCCAAATCTCTCGGGCAGTATCCTCGCTGAGGAGCTTGTCGATGCCGAAGTAACGCTTTAGCTCGAGATGGGTCCAGTGGTAAAGTGGATTCCGAAGGGTCTGGGGAACGGTGCGTGCCCATGCGAGAAATTTTTCATAGGGATCTGCATCGCCGGAACAAAGGTCTTCAGAAAGACCGGCTGCGCGCATGGCTCGCCATTTGTAATGATCACCCTCAAGCCAAATTTCATAAAGATTATCAAACCTCCGGTCAGCAGCTACATCCTCTGGAGGGAGATGGCTATGGTAATCAATTATGGGCTGATCCTTTGCGTACTGATGGTAGAGGTCCCGAGCGCATTCGGATTGGAGGAGGAAATCGTCGTGAATAAAGGCCATGATAATATGAAGGATCAAAACCGGCGGATCAAATGGTCATTGAGGCGTATCCTCCATCAACAATCATCTCATGGCCTGTGATAAAGGAACCAGCCTTATCGGAAGCAAGAAGAAGTGTTGCACCGATAAGTTCATGGGCATCGCCGAAACGATCCATTGGTGTATGCCCCAATATGGACGCGACCCGATCCGGAGTAAGGACCTTTCGGTTTTGCTCGGCGGGAAAGAAACCGGGAACAAGGGTATTCACACGGATTTTCTTTGTTGCCCATTCCCGTGCAAGATTCTTGGAAAGATTATGAACCGCGCCCTTGGAAGCGCTGTAGGAAAAAACGCGGGAAAGAGGGTTTAGGCCAGAAATCGAACCAAGATTGATGATATTGGCGGGATCCCCACGATCCACAAAGTATTTACCAAATACCTGGCAGGCCAAGAAAACCGCCTTAAAATTGATATCCATGATTCGATCCAACTCATCCTCAGGAATATCCAAGAATGGAGTTGGCGAATTAATACCAGCTCCATTAACGAGGATATCAACCTTGCCGGACTTTTTAAGAACTCGGGAAAGAAGGTCCTTGAGTGCAGAGGCATCGCCCACATCACAGGCTTCAAAATAAGCATTCCCGCCAGCAGCAGTTATCTTTTCGAGGCGAGTTTGGGCCTTTTCCTGGTTTCGACCGACAAGGACAGTTTCAGCACCACCTCCGGCAAGGCCTTCAGCCATTGCGCCGCAGAGTTCGCCGGTGCCACCGATAACGACCGCGGTCTTACCTTGAAGGGAGAAAAGTTCGGTTAAATAAGACATGGGAGAAATATAATTATGGATATTAAATAAAGGTTGGGCCTCAGGAATTAACGAACAACACGGGCACCACCGCCGGAGACAATTTTTTCAACTTCAGCAAGGGTTGCCATTGAAGTGTCACCGGGAGTGGTCATGGCAAGGGCACCATGAGCCGCGCCATAGTTGACCGCATTTTCGGGGCATCCGGTTGTAAGGAAACCATATATGAGACCGGAAGCAAAGCTGTCCCCGCCACCAACACGATCAAAAATTTCGAGTTCAGGGCGATGTGTGGCTTCATAAAACTCGCCACCTGCCCAACATATGGCCCCCCAGTCGTTGACTCGGGCAGTCTTGACAGTGCGAAGGGTCGTGGCAGTCGCCTTGAAATTGGGAAATTCAGCTACAGCTTGACGGATCATTTTCTTGAAACTCTCGATTTCAATGCTGGAAATATTCTCATCGACTCCCTCGACATCGAATCCAAGACAAGCGGTGAAGTCTTCCTCATTACCAATCATGACATCCACATTGCCTGCAATGCGACGATTGACCTCCTGCGCCTTGGCATGACCTCCGATGGCCTTCCAGAGAGAGGGTCGATAATTGAGGTCGTAGGAAACTATGGTGCCATGTTTCTGGGCGGCAGTAACAGCTTCCTGTGTAAGGTCGGCAGCAGTTTCAGACAAAGCGGCAAATATGCCACCAGTATGAAACCAACGCACGCCCAGAACACCAAAGATATGATCCCAGTCGATGTCACCGGGTTTCAACTGGGAAGCAGCGGTGTTTCCTCGATCAGGCACTCCTACAGCACCACGAATGCCAAAGCCACGTTCGGTGAAATTAAGCCCATTACGAACCTCACGACCAACACCATCATATGGGAACCATTGAATTAAGGAGGTGTCCACCCCACCCTGCAGGATGAAGTCTTCAATCAAGTGACCGATATCGTTGTCAGCAAAAGCGGTCACAACGGCAGTATCCAAACCAAAGCAACGACGTAATCCCCGGGTAACATTGTACTCCCCCCCACCTTCCCACGCTTCAAAAGACCGAGCTGTGCGAACACGCCCGGGACCAGGGTCAAGACGCAACATGACCTCACCAAGAGAGAGACAGTCATATTTACAGGAATCTGAAGGACGGATATTGAGAATGCTCATGGGAATAGTAAATTGGCGGATGCTCAGATGTAGATAACTCAGGAGGATTCCATTGGGAAAGTGGATGAATTCCATTGAGGCTGTCCACACTCATCTGCGATTTCGTTGAAGGCGTCGACTTCCTTTGCTGTAAAAAGAAGACCGCCGGCAGATTTTGTGCGAAGAGCAAATTCAGCTTCCATCTGCCCGGGAAGAAGGCAGGACTCATTCCCGGGAGCCAGAATATCAGCAATAACTGACTTAATGTTGGCAACCTGGTCACGGTTCTGTGCAAAGTCACCGCAAGAAAGAGCGTCTGGATGGATGACCTGAAAGTAAAAGCAAGTGGTTTGCTTTTCATCATCATCCATGTGCCGACCTCGCAGAGTCGGCAGTGACCCTCCGATAAAGGCACCAACCAGTTCATTAATGAGGCCGAGGCCATAACCCTTGTGCGCTCCAAATGGCATTAAAGCCTTGGCCATGGAAGCATTGGTTGTTGGGTTACCATCCGCATCCACGGCAGCATTTGGAGGGAGGGGGGTTCCTTCACGGGCAAATTGCTGGACG
>Ga0209660_1000127_pt1 | contig 46786 bp, 48 predicted proteins | sample SaaInlV_100m_DNA_2_FD_184659 | JGI IMG/M metagenome (GOLD analysis project Ga0209660, IMG submission 184659) | Marine microbial communities from expanding oxygen minimum zones in the Saanich Inlet - SI072_LV_100m_DNA (SPAdes) (version 2) | ecosystem: Environmental > Aquatic > Marine > Intertidal... | reverse complement strand
CGAGCCTCTGATTACGTTAAACGGAGAGCATATGATCAGTGACATCATCGATCTCTGTGGAGGAGTCAATATTTTTGCCGATGCTATTCCACTGGTTCCCTATGTGAATATTGAATCGATTGTGGCGGCCGACCCTCAGGTGATAATTGCGGGTGGTAGCCAAGAAGAGAAGCCTATGTGGCTTGAGAGCTGGCAGCAATGGGTAGGAGTATCTGCGGTTATTAACAAGCAGATTTATTTGATTCCATCAGATCTTATGCAGCGCCATTCCGTACGTATTCTTGAGGGGGCGGAGTTGATGTGTGGTCATCTGGATAGTGCTAGATTGGCCGAGTAGATATAGCCAGCAAAATGCTCGAGCGAGCAAAAACAAGCAAACAATAAAAAAGCCGCTGACATTGTCAGCGGCTTAATGCCTTCGCCCACTCTACATATTATTTTATTTAAAGCAGGTAGTGAACCAGCTTCTTCTTACTTAACACTTATCTTATAATTATAGATCGTAGCCCCTCTCATCGTGCTCAACGAGATCTAAACCTCTCATCTCACCTTCTTCTTCTACCCGCAATGTTAACATTCTATCCACGAGTTTCAAGAGGACATAAGTCACGACTGCAGTGTAAGCAAAGGTAGCAACAATTCCAGTTAATTGAACCGAGACCTGACTAACCATATCCATACCTTCGTTATAGCCTTGCCCACTGAAAACACCAAGCGCATCCGAAGCGAAAACACCGGCTAGAAGAGTGCCGAGCATTCCGCCAACACCATGGACTGGGAACACGTCGAGAGAGTCATCGATTTGAAAGCGTTGTTTTATAGCTTGAGTGGCGTAGTAGCAAATAATACCGGCGCTTAAACCAATAACTAATGCGCCTGCTGGCCCAATGAATCCTGATGCGGGAGTGATGGTGCCAAGACCTGCTACCATGCCCGTAACAATACCGAGGACTGATGGTTTACCGTGCTTTATCCATTCCATCATCATCCATGCCAATGAACCCGCTGCCGCTGAAATATGGGTGACTAGCATTGCCATACCGGCATCGCCATTTGCGGCTAGTGCTGAACCACCATTAAAGCCAAACCAGCCAACCCATAGCATGCCGGCGCCGGTGACAGTCATTGTCAGATTATGAGGAGGCATTGCTTGCCGAGGGAAACCTTTTCGATTACCCAGTACCAGTGCGGCGATCAAAGCGCCGACTCCGGCGGTAATGTGCACGACAGTCCCGCCAGCGAAATCTAGCAGTCCCATTTCCCCTAGCCAACCTCCACCCCACACCCAATGGGTGATAGGAGCATAAACAAGAACTAGCCATAGACCACTAAAAAGTAGCATGGCACTAAAGCGCATACGCTCAGCGAAAGCGCCAACTATAAGAGCCGGCGTAATAATAGCGAACGTCATTTGAAACATAGCAAAAACCGATTCAGGGATATCGCCAGCCATACTGTCTTCGGTCAAATTACCAAGGAAGAAATTATCCAGATTACCTATATAAGCATTCATGGAACCGCCATTACCAAAGGCGAGACTGTAACCAAAAGCGAACCAAATAATCGAAGCTAAACAGGTTATGGCGAAACACTGCATCAGCACAGAAAGAACATTTTTAGATCGGACCAAGCCACCATAGAAAAGTGATAAGCCGGGAATGGTCATAAACAGCACGAGGGCTGTGGATGTCAGGATCCACGACGTATTTGCCGCATTTAAATCATCGGCGAATGCCTGTGTGGACTGAAGAGTAGCTATTACTGCAAGCGTGGCTACTCTGAACCATCGATTGTTTGAATTCATAATTTTCCCTGAAATATTGGCACCAAAATGGGGCGACTCATCGTCGTTGTTGGATTTTTCGCACCATAATATAGCTGTCATATCCGAATCTAGTGCTTAAATCCGCCTTGAATTAAAAAGAAAGCAATATTTGTACCGTTATCGATTACATGCACTAAATTAAGCCATTAGTACCAGTTTCCGACCTAATTTAATAATCACTACTAGCTATCTGAAGGGCTAAAGGTTTAGCAAGTTCGATATTGCCTGATTAACAATAATCAATTTAATGTTAGTTAGAATAGGCCTTTTGTTTTGAAGTTAAGGTAATATAGATTTCGACTAACCCTTTATGGCATCTGGTTAATATGGAGTTCTCTCATGCGAAGGCAATCAGTCTTTGTCACAATATTGCTAATGTTCTATGCGACACAGGTTTCGTCGGCCAATATTGCTTGGGTTTGTCAACGAGAGCCAGGAGATAAAATTATTTGGAGCTGTGTTGCTGATAGTTCACATTCGACTGGTCCTAAAGCGGTTCCCAAAGAGCCAGAAGTAATTTTAGAGGAGCCTTTATCGGAAACTCGTTTTGGAGAGGCAGGTCAAGATTACCCACCCCCATCTAAGCTACCAGCAAGAAATAGCGCCTTATCAGTATGGTTGGACAATATCCCTAGGCAGAATCACCTTATTCAATTTGGTGCTTTTCAGAGTTTGGCTAATGCTACCTTGCTGGTAGAGAGTGCCCTTTTAAGCCAAGATCTGAGAATTATTCCCTTGCTGTCTAAAGGGACGGTTACCTATGTTGTGATCAGTGAGAGATCCTTTATACGCAAGGATGGTCTGGCGGTGGCAGAGAGTTTTTTTGACAATAACCTTAACATTAGTTTTTGGCTGCGCACTCCGCAGTCATTAGCTAACCCCGTTATTCTTAATTAAATCGTCGTAAGCCAATACCTTCAATATTGTGTAAAAAATACGGAGCTGAGAATGACATCTACTTACCATTTCAAGACAGCGATGCTATACAACGCTTTTAAATACACTGTTTATGCGTTGCTAATGTTCAACATAGTTTTGTTTTTTCAAGAAGAGCTACTGGCCACTGAACAAACTTTTAGCCAGGGCATTAATTTGGTTGATGTTATTCAAGGTTTCGCTGCCACCATTGATACGGCTGCCTGGGTTTTATTGTTGCTGTTATTCGAACTGGAAACCTCAGTTTTAGACGATGACACATTGCGTAGAACCAATGTAAAAGTGACCTTTATTGGCCTGCGAATATTTAGCTATGGCTTTGTTGGCTATGCGTTTTATGGTTATTTCAGTAAAATGTTGCTCACTTACAATATCTCTCCCTTTGTTGTTGACGATCTTTGCGCCATGGTCGGGCAAGGCTACGCCGGTATATTCACTCTAGATGAATACCCGCTGCTAGATACAGATAGCTGCGCAGTTCTGGCAGATCAGACGCTCTTTAAACTTAATGGTCAGCAGATATTGGGTAACACTTCTGACTGGGTTGATATCCAATGGTTGGCTTGGTTGGATGTGATTAACTCGGCAACCTGGGTGGCTGTCGTGGTGATTTTGGAAGTGGATGTCTGGCTACAGCTGCGCGGGCGCTTGCAGGGTGGCCTTGTCTCGGCAAGCAGGATAATCAAGATACTTCTATACAGCATATTATTTTTCGCAGCAGCTTACTGGGGCCTGCTGGGCGACTTCCTTGATTTTTGGGATGCTTTTATGTGGCTGGTGGCCTTTGTATTTGTTGAGATGAATTTATTTCAGTGGCAGGTAGAAACGAGTGAAGTGATCGCTGAAGACGCTGTTAATTAGCGCCAGTTAGTTAGGGACTATTGCCAGTATCAGCTTCGCAATGCAGGTCAGCTTACCTTGATCATTGGTCAGGCGAACTTCCCATACATGGGAGCGCCTACCTAAATGAATCGGCCGCGCAGTGCCGGTTACTAAACCAGATGAAACAGGACGTAAGTGAGTTGCGCTGACTTCTTGACCAAGACATCGGGCTGTGGCCATGTCGATAACGTGGGCACCACCAAGACTACCAAGAGTTTCTGCTAAGACCACATTCGCACCACCATGAACAATGCCATACGGCTGAAAAGTTCGAGAATTTGCTGGCATCGTGCCAGTAATGTAGTCATCACCAACGTCGGTAATTTTGATGTCAAGATGCTCATCAATCGTACCCTTACTCATTTGCGCAATTAGCACTGAGTCAGGTTTGTGGTGCCAAATACTTGTCATGGTTAATCCTTAAATATTATTGACCTAGGTTTTCAGTCTTTTGTGCTTAACTCTCGTGGGTTGCGCGTCTCCGCCTTTACGTTTAACAAAATCTTCGTGGTACTCGCTGTAACATCCTTCGAAAAGTACCACTTCGCTATTGTCTTCATAAGCCAAAGTATGGGTCGCAATGCGGTCTAAAAACCAACGATCATGTGAAATAACCAGGACACAACCTGGGAAAGACAAAATTGCTTCTTCTAGCGCGCGCAAGGTTTCAATATCAAGATCATTTGATGGCTCATCCAAAAGCAAAACGTTAGCGCCTTGTTTTAGGGTGTTAGCTAGATGCAAACGGCCCCGTTCACCGCCGGATAATTGGCCAACACGCTTTTGTTGATCGGTGCCTCTGAAATTAAAGCGACCAGCATAGGCTCTCGAAGAAACTTCATAGTTACCAATTTTTAAAATATCGTGCCCGCCTGATATAGCCTCCCACACGGTGTGACTATTATCTAGCGAATCCCTATTCTGTTCTACGTAGGCGACTTTTACTGATTCTCCTAGGGTGATAGAGCCGCTATCTGGCTGCTCAGTACCAGCAATCATTCTAAATAAGGTTGATTTACCTGCGCCATTGCCACCAATAATACCGACGACAGCGCCTTTAGGGATCGATAAAGATAGTTGATCAATTAGCAGTTCTTGACCATATCCTTTACTGACCTTATCCAGGACAATAACCTTGTCACCCAGACGTTCGCCTGGAGCGATATAAATTTCGTTGGTTTCATTGCGTGCTTGAAATTCTTGTGAGTTCAGTTCGTCAAATCGTGCGATTCGTGCTTTATTCTTCGCCTGCCGCCCTTTTGGGTTTTGTCTAACCCACTCTAATTCTTGCTTGATCGCCTTTTGACGTGAAACCTCTTGCTTTGACTCTGTCTGTAAACGTCGATTCTTACCTTCCAGCCAAGCCGAATAATTACCTTCGTAGGGAATCCCGTGGCCACGGTCAAGCTCCAAAATCCAGCCTGCCACATTATCTAAAAAGTACCGATCGTGCGTTACAGCAACTACAGTGCCGGCATATTCCTCTAAAAACTTTTCCAACCAAAACACCGACTCTGCATCCAGGTGGTTGGTCGGCTCATCAAGCAACAACATATCAGGACGAGAAAGCAAAAGCCTGCAGAGCGCAACTCTTCGTTTTTCACCACCTGAAAGAGAGGTAATATCGGCATCCCAAGGGGGTAGACGCAAGGCATCTGCGGCTATGTCAAGGAAGTGATCTAGGTTGTGTGCGTCCCAAGATTCAATGATTGCCTCCAATTTACCCTGTTTTTTGGCCAAATCGTCAAAATTAGCATTCGGTTCTGCATAATCTAAGTAGACCTGATCTAGGTCTTTTAGGGCGTCAACGGCTTCTCGTATACCGTCTTCGACATTACCACGAACGTCTTTCTCAGGGTCGAGGATAGGCTCTTGGGCTAAATAACCAATTTTAATACCCGGCATGGGCCTTGCTTCACCTTGTATCTCAGTGTCGAGCGCCGCCATTATTTTTAGTAAGGTCGATTTCCCTGAGCCATTAAGGCCTAATACACCTATTTTAGCGCCCGGAAAGAAGGATAAAGAAATATCTTTAAGAATTTCTCGCTTGGGCGGAACGATTTTGCTCACGCGATTCATTGTAAAAACGTATTGTGCCATGGGATTTTATTTGACTCATAGTAGGAGGTTAGAGCCTAACAGCAAGGCATAACCAGTTAAAGCGATTACCCTATATTCTAACGGAAATGGGGCCATCTGAGAATCAGATCTTACAAAAAAGCGCCAATAAATTGCTAAAAATATGTGAATATGGATAGAAAATAGCAGTTTACAGGGTTTTATTTCTTGCGCAACGTGATATCTTCTATCTGTTTGCTGGTATTCACGCTACGCAATCGGAGTTTAATTTTAATTAATATAAATGAAGGGGTAATAAAAATGGATAAATTAACAGCTGTAATAGCTCAATTAACTAGCCTTGCGATGTCTCTGATTGTTCTGGGTGTGGCTCTTGGTATTGTGTTTGGCAGTGGTACGCCATTCGTCGGAGGAGTTCTCGACAATATTCTTGGATTTGTCAATACTCTCGGTGATGCAGGTTTAGTTGGACTGCTAGTTGCTGGGTATCTAATGGCAAGTATGGACTAGAGTTTTTAGTTATTAAGTGAAGGGGGACTCATATAGAGTCCCCTTTTTTTCACTAAAGTGATTAAATAGGATGCCACCATGAATAAATTTTTTAAGAAATTAACGAAGCAGCTCTGGCAAGCGGTTGAAATCCTAGCAGCGATTCTAGCGATTGGTTTACTTGTCTCTGGTCTCTTTGGGCCCGATGTACCATTTTTTGGAGGCATTACCGACAATGCAAAGGGCGTTATCGACTCGATAGGTTCAGCAGGGCTAGGCGTGATTGTAGCCATATTGATTTTAAAGGATATTTGGAAACGACAATAATTGAGGTATCTGAAAAGATGCCTTTTCTGCTTAAAGCACAATCCTCTCTGAGTTCTAGTTAACTCAGCATCTATATTTTGTCTAAAGGTTACTGTCATTACTAATGGTTTAAGATAATTAGACCTGGCTCAACCTCTGGCTATCGCAAAAATAATTTCCCAACAACCTTTTAAGGTTGCCAAACGCCATTTTAAATTCGAGCTGAAAAGCTTTATTCCTTGCAATTATCATGTTATGTTTTTCGGGTGGCTTTACTTGCAAAGTGACTTTTTAGAACTAATATAAGATTACAACGATAAAATAAGGGGTACTACAATGAGTCCATTAAAAGTGGTAAGACTATTAGTATTAGCAGTAGCAGTTATCGGTGCCTTTGCGGCAATCCCTGAGATAGGATTAGTGCACGTGATCCTTGGATTGGCGATGGGAATAATGAGTGATCAGGCGGACAAAGATAACAGAATGTTCTTTTTAGTGCTTGCCGTCGCACTTACTGCCGTATCTGGCGCAGCTGGAGACCTTCCGGTCATCGGCGGATATATCAGCGCGATTATGGGTAACCTTAGTGTAATGGTTAATGCCGGCGCTCTGGGCATAGTAATGATGGTGGTTAAGGATCGTGTTACTGAGTGATAAATAGTCAGCCCTAAACGAAAGGCCCGACTAATAGTCGGGCCTTTTTTTATGTGTATTTAGGCTGATTTAATCTGCTACTCAACCACAAAGGTCATGCCCGCATGCAAGGTGAGGCGGTCTATGAGCTTGTCTCCCATTGCCGTAGCTGGTGTCCAAAAACCACCTATTTTTTCTTCCTCAGTGAAATCAAACGCCAAAGACAAACCTGCCTGAGCCAGCATTTTTGCTGTGCAGCCATAGCCAGGGTCTCTATCGCCGGTTACCTTTACCTGTAATGTTTCTCCCTTAATGTTTTTTCCTAGCAAGCTGACATCAAAGTATCCGGCTAGTTGGGCTTCTGGACTGGGCCCCTCACCTGGTTTAGGTAGCACAAAGCGCTGCATCAATTTACGTATCGGTGAAACCACAACGCTGAATGCGAAAAAACCAAGACCAAGAGTCAAGCCTAACGCGGAAAGCCGACCCTTGAGGCCACTACCAGAGACCATTTGTTCTCGATACATAAAGTTCTCACCATAGGACTGACCGAGCAACATATTAGAGCGCAACACGACCCGCGCATTGATCGCTTCCATAATAAAGGGTGCGACCCATCGTTGTATGTCTTGGTCGAAAAATGGACCTTTAATACTGATTTGAGAATGCTTAAGATCGGGGTTCTCTGGGCAGAGGGCGTAGGGATTATTCATTTCTTTGCGCAGAGTTGGGTCCTTCATGGCCGCTTTTACCGCCTCAATCATGCTTGCGAGGGTGCCTCCGGATGCTCCGCCCTTCATGGCGTTAACGGAAAGTTTTACATCATCAAAAAATAAACCAAAACGTTGCTTGGACTTTTGCTGCAAAAAATGTACGCCTAGATCGGAGGGAATTGAGTCAAATCCACAGCAGCTGACAAGTCGCGCACCAGACTGTTTTGCCGATTCAGCATATTTAATAATCATTTTCTTTATCCAATAGGCTTCACCACAGAGATCACAGTAGTCTGTGCCATTTTCTGCACAGGCTTTAACTAGGGGTTCGCCATAGAGAGCATAGGGCCCTACCGTAGTGACAGCGACGCGAGTGGATTGGCACATAGTGGCTAGGGCCTCTCCGTCGGCTGCATCGGCAATAATCATGGGTAGATCTATGCCCACAGAGCCAAGCGATTCTTTTAGTCGCTGGAGTTTTGATGAAGATCGACCGGCAATAGCCCAGCGCACGTCTTTATTAACACCAACATGCTCAACTAAATAGTGAGAGAGTATCTGTCCAACAAAGCTACTAGCGCCGTAAATAATTAGATCAAACGATTTGGTCATCATTGTTAGTATGTTTTCCCAATGTGCTGTTTAATAGTTCACATCTTACTACGTAATACGCACATGCCAATGCAAGTTAATGACTTACCAGTTTTTTATTCATTTCGCCGCTGTCCCTATGCTATTCGAGCTAGAATGGTCATTAACTACTGCGGCATACCTGTGGAGTTGCGAGAAGTCTTATTATCAAATAAACCCAAAGACATGTTGGCAGCATCTTCAAAGGGGACTGTCCCAGTTCTGGTGTTGCCAAGTGGCACAGTTTTAGATGAGAGTTTAGATATTATCAGGTGGGCGTTTGATCAGGTATCTAGCGATTTAAATAAGTTGGATTTTAGGCTCTGTGATTATATTTCTCAGTCGGGCACAAATTTAATTGAACTTAACGATGGCATGTTTAAACGGGCGCTGGATGGGTACAAATACTGGCAGAGATTCCCTGAAAAATCTCAACAGCAGCACCGCTCTGAGGCTGAACAGTTTTTAAAACAGTTAGAAGCCTTGCTGGGAGTACATCAATTTTTGTTGTCCGAACACCCAAGCTTAGTTGATATAGTAATCTTTCCGTTCATCAGACAGTTCGCGTTTGTTGACAAAGACTGGTTTGATCAAAGCTGTTATCCCTTACTACAAAATTGGTTACAGCACTTTCTTGAGTCCAAGCTCTTTCTAAGTGCCATGGCTAAGTATCCAGTGTGGGATGGAAGTAAAGACACTAGAAACTATATAAATCTTTAGCTAATAGGCAATCTATTTCTCTAGCTTTGAGAGTTTAGTTGTTATCATGGCAACCATTCATAATAGCACCCAGCCGCGAGATCGAAAGGCTCGTCAAGGATATTAGATGTTTGGTTTTTTTGAGCGGTTAGTCGATCCGTTTCCGCAACAGCTAGCTCAGCGTCCACCTAGGGGTGTCTATCAGTTTTGTCGTCATTACACGCGAGGAATGGAACCTTGGTTATTGTTAATGGCGGTATTAACTGCGATCACCGCCATTGCCGAAGCTCTTTTGTTTGGTATTTTGGGTCAGGTGGTTGATTGGTTATCGACAAGTGATCCAGAAAATTTCGTTGAACGGTCCGGCGGTTACCTGGTGGCGATGGCTGTCTTTATGTTAGTACTAATTCCTGTGGCTAACGGATTGCGGTCTTTGGTTGTTCACCAGACGTTGATGGGTAATTTTCCAATGACTGTGCGTTGGATGGCTCATCGATATTTATTGAATCAAAGTTATGGTTTTTTTCAAAATGAATTTAGTGGGCGTATTGCGACTAAAGTAATGCAGACCGCCCTTGCCGTCCGTGAGGCGGTAATGAAGCTACTTGATGTGATGTTGTTTGTGGTTATTTACGTAGCCACTGCATTGGTGTTAGTAGCAAATGCCGACCCACGCCTTTGCGTGCCGTTGATTATATGGTTGGGTTTATACGTTTTTATCCAGCGTTACTTCGTGCCGAAAATGAAGAAAATAGCGATGGTTCAAGCAGATGCACGTTCGCTGATGACTGGAAGAATTGTTGATAGCTACACTAATATTGTTACGCTGAAACTATTCTCGCATAACGCCAGGGAGTCTGAGTATGTTCGCGATGGCATGAGCGAATTTCTTGATACAGTGCATCCGCAAATGCGGCTGGTAACAAAACTTAATATTGCCCTATGGACACTCAACATGCTGCTGGTCTTCTCTACCGCGGCGCTTGGGATTTATCTCTGGATCGAGGGCGACATTACCCCCGGTGCAATCGCTATTGTAATGAGTTTAGCCATTAGATTAACGGGGATGTCACACTGGATACTCTGGGAAATTAGTAGTCTCTTTGAAAATATAGGTACGGTTCAGGATGGCATTAATACGCTTTCAGTTCCCAGTGCGGTGGTAGATAGCGATGAGGCGACCGCTTTGGATGTGACTGACGGAAAAATCTATTTTGACAATATTGGCTTTGGATATAATCCCGAGGAGACGGTATTTGATACATTAAATTTGGTTATTCCGGCAGGCCAAAAGGTTGGCATTGTCGGGCGCAGTGGAGCTGGAAAATCTAGTTTGGTGAGTTTGCTTTTACGCTTTTATGATATCCAGCGTGGCACCATATCAATTGATGGACAAGATATTAGCCAGGTCAAACAAGAGAGTTTGCGCTCCAATATCGCGATGGTCACCCAAGATAACTCCTTGTTACATCGTTCGGTTCGAGAAAATATTATGTTTGGCAAACCGGAAGCCAGCGAAGAGCAAATGGTTAATGCGGCAACGGAAGCTCAAGCCCATCAATTTATTCTCAATTTAAGAGATAGTGAAGGCCGTCGTGGTTATGATGCACATGTTGGCGAGCGGGGCATTACTCTATCAGGAGGACAGCGTCAGCGCATCGCTATTGCGCGAGTCTTATTAAAAGACGCACCTATTTTAGTCTTAGATGAGGCAACCTCAGCCCTTGATTCAGAAGTCGAAGCGACGATACAGCAGAGCCTCTATGAATTAATGGAGGGTAAGACGGTTATCGCTATTGCACATCGGCTTTCAACTATCGCTGCAATGGATCGTTTGATTGTGTTTGATGAAGGTAAGATAGTTGAGGAGGGCACCCATCAGCAATTGATTGGTCAAAATGGCGTATACACTAAATTATGGGGTCATCAATCTGGCGGCTTTCTTGGATTTGAGTAGAGAGTGGTTAAATTAAAAATATGATTTCATTAACAGATGTCGAAATGCGTCGCGGTACAAAAGTATTACTTAGTGAGGCCGAACTGACCGTTCATCCGGGCCAACATATTGGTATTATTGGCGCTAATGGCAGTGGTAAATCTAGCTTATTTAAACTCCTTCTTGGAGAGGTAACCCCTGATTCAGGCAATTTTGCTATTCCGCTTCAATGGCGTATTGCCCATATGGCTCAGGAGCTTGCTACCTCGGAGCGCAATGTTCTAGATTTCGTGCTCGACGGTGACCCGGCATTACGGAAGATTGAACAGATGGTTGAACAGGCTCTAGCCAGTGGGGCTGACCATGAGTTGGCAGATGCCTATGAAAAAATGGACGGTATTAATGGGTTTGATGCCCACTATCGCGCAGAGCAGTTACTCCATGGGTTAGGTTTTCATCAATCTGAGGTTGGTCGACCAGTGAACAGTTTTTCTGGTGGCTGGCGTATTCGTTTGAATTTAGCCCAATCCCTAATGAGCCCATCTGATTTACTTTTACTTGATGAGCCGACCAACCATCTCGATCTAGATGCGACCCTGTGGCTTGAAAGCTGGCTAAAAAGTTACAGCGGCACGCTGCTGATTATTTCCCATGACCGCGACTTTTTAGATAATGTTGTGTCACGTATTGTGCATATTAAACATCAAAAATCTATTATGTATAAAGGTAATTACTCAGCTTTTGAGCGAGTGAGAAGCGAGCGTTTGGCATTGCAGCAAGCGAGTTATGAAAAGCAGCAAAAACGTAAAAAAGATGTCGAGGCCTTTGTCGCTCGGTTTCGGTACAAGGCGTCTAAAGCCAAACAGGCTCAGAGCCGGTTAAAAGAGTTACAGCGCATGGAAGATATCGCGCCTGCTCACGTCGACTCGCCGTTCTACTTCAATTTCTCGTCTCCAAAAGAAGCCTACAGTGCTCTGGTCAACCTCAGCATGGCGACACTTGGACACCAAGGCAAAAAGGTACTGAGTAATGTTAATCTTGATTTACAGCCCGGCACACGCATTGGATTGTTAGGGCCCAATGGAGCCGGTAAGTCGACTTTAATTAGCAGCCTTACTGGTGAGCTTGACTTGATCGAAGGCGTGCGTGTTTATGGCGATAATGTGCACATTGGCTATTTTGCCCAGCACCAATTAGAAGTGTTGGATCTCCAGGCAAGCGCTCTACTGCACATTCAGAGAATCAGTCCCACTGCGACTGATCAGGTGGTTAGAAACTTTCTGGGTGGTTTTGACTTTCATAATGATAAAGCGCTAGATCCCATTAGGGATTTTTCCGGGGGTGAGAAAGCGCGCTTAGCATTAGCTTTGATCGTTTGGCAAAGACCCAATCTATTACTCCTTGATGAACCGACTAATCACCTGGACATTGAAATGCGTCATGCCTTAACGATGGCCCTTCAAAATTATGAGGGAGCACTCTTAGTGATATCTCACGATCGGCACTTGTTGCGTAATACCGTCGATGAGTTTTATTTAGTTGCCGATGGGACATTGTGTGAGTTTGACGGGGATCTAAAAGATTATCAGGCTTGGTTGAAAAAATTTGTACGAGATATCGATGCTAAACGACCACTAGTGCTTGAGCCAGTAGAAGATAAAAAGGTAGCTCGCCAAAAAGCAGCGCAAACCCGAGAAAGAATGGCGCCTATTACCAAAAAGATTCGTCAACTTGAAACCCTAATGACTCAGTTACAGACTGATCTAGCTCAAATAGAGGCTCAGTTGGCGGACGAGAATATTTACAAAGATGAGCAAAAGATGGAACTTAATGACCACTTATCTGCTCAGATAGAAGTGAAGCGAAGACTTTCTACCTATGAGGAGCAGTGGTTGGAGTGCCAAGAGGCGTTAGAGCTAGAAAATAATTAATACGTAAAAAATATGAAACAGCATAGAAAGCTGTGTTTAGATCGCCGGTCGGGGTGTGAAAAATAAGAAATAAACTAAGTGAAATTTAATAGGTAGATCTGATGTTCTTAAGCAAGTATAAAAAATTAATAACGCGAGCTTTAGCGATAGATACTTCTAGGCCGGTATCGAAAAATAAGGGCGTTATGAGTGCGGATCAATCCGCTCAATCTGCGCCTCGAGCTATTATTGGTGCTGGTGTAAAAATGGAGGGTCAGATTGTAAGTCGTGAGAATATTGTTGTTGATGGCTTGATCAAAGGTGGCATAATCGCTGAAGATCATCAGGTTTTAGTCAGTGACTCCGGGGTAGTCAAAGGCAACATCCATGCTAGTGTGGTTTTGGTGCAAGGATCAGTTACTGGCGATATTACGGCCAACCAAAATGTTGTTATTGCAGCATCGGGAAATATTATCGGTAATATTGAATCTCCTAGGGTCACCTTACAAGACGGTGCTAAGTTTAAAGGCAGTATCGAAATGGATCCTGGTCAGCCTACGCAAGTCGAATTACTGTCTAGCGTTAAAGCAGGCCGTCTTAATACTCGATCGAGTCAGGCAGAAAAAAAAGCGTCCTAACGATTAATTTTCACTCAATGAGTAACACTTCTAAGCGCAGCAGAGCAGTGATAGGCGATGTCAGTATTACAAAGTAATTTATTATCGGCAGCTTTTAAGCGATTAGATCTTAAAAAGCGCCTTGTTGTTCTTGATATGGGGCACGCATCATCTTCGACAGTTAGTTTTTTTAACCATTTTAGGTGCCGGCTCAGTTTTGTTGACATGCACAATGAATCCTTTATCACCTGCCCAAATTTGGATTTAAGTCACGAAGAGTTAGTGGCCCAGATGACTGAGTTATTAAACCTAGATGCAAATATTAAGATCGACATCTGTTTATTTTGGGATCTTTTTAATTATCTTAATGACGCTATGATTAAGGCGCTAATAGAGGCGCTAGAGCCGCATATTAATCATTCAACCAGCGGTTATGTGATTGGCACGCGTGACTCACGCAATCAACTCCCTTTTTATCAATACGGTATTGTTGATAAGAACAATTTGACCGAAAACGATGGATCAGGCATCCAAGGTACTATTTATCCTCGGTCTCAACGAGATCTTAATAAGTTAATCGACTACTTTGAAATAGATAGAGGTCAATTACTGTCCGAAGGCAGGGCTGAATACTTATTGTTTGAAAACAGAGACTCGGACAAAAGCGACAGAAGCATTATTTAAACCCACCTGTACCTAAATGCATTCAACGAGCGGTTAATCGTTTCTTTCTTGTCACTCTCCTAGTCGCTAAACTGCATGGTCTTAAAGAGGAAAGATCTATGAAACGAGCAATTATTATTGGCGCCAGTTCAGGCATTGGTTATGAACTTGCAGTGCAATTGGCCGATTTGGGTTATCAGTTGGGTTTGATGGCAAGAAGAGAAGCTTGTTTGACTGATCTTAGCCACTCATTACCTGGGGATCATTTTGTTCAAACCATCGATCTCATCGACGCAGATACCTCACGAACGCAACTAGCCGACTTAATTAAGAAAATTGGGGATGTAGAGTTAATAGTGGTTAATTCTGGTGTGGGTGCCTCTGAGAAGAAGCTGGACTGGAATGTCGAGAGCGAAATAATTGACGTCAATGTACGCGGATTTACTGCCATGTCGATGGACGCGATGAATTATTTTATCCAGCGAGGTGGAGGCCACCTTGTAGGAGTTTCATCGGTAGCGGCACATTTTTCGGGTGGTTTAGCACTTACTTATCATGCTACCAAAGCCTTTGTTTCAAGTTATCTTAATGGCATGCGTTCACGAGCAGCTCGTTCTGGGTTGCCTATTACTATTACGACGGTTGAACCTGGCTTTATTGACACACCCATGCTAGAGACCAAACCTGCTTGGACAGCCCCAGTTGGAAAGGCAGTGGCCCAAATCGTTAAGGCGATTATCAATAAAAAAGATCACGTGTACATAACTAAACGTTGGGTTGTTGTTGCAGGACTGTTTTATATTCTTCCTAGCTGGCTGATCCGTAAGTTTGTTTAGTCACTGTTTTTCTAAAATATAATGTCAGGCTCAAAAACCCAATGATTGGTCGCCGTAGAGCGCTTCTTATGGCGGTCAGTAAGTTAGAGTCTTCATGATAACCATCCGTTAGTTAATTAATCGAAAATCAGTCCTTGTAAGAGGGGTCGATCCTGTCGATGATACGTACCAAGGCCTTAAACTCCAGCTCTCCCGCAGGCCCACCCAAGGACTGCATAGCCATGAGCTGACCAGCTTTGGCAATAATATCATCGCCCACAGGGGTAAGGGCTTTGCCCGATGAATCGCTAGCTAGCTGAACCTCACATGACCGTTGTAGCGCCCACATATTATGAAATGCCTCTGCAATTGATCGGCCACAGGTCAGCAAACCATGGTTGCGCAGTATCAGCATGCTTTTGTCGCCAAGATTAGCGATTAACCGAGGTTTTTCATCGTCCATGACGGTAATACCTTCAAAGTCATGGTAGGCCACTCGGCCATGTAACAGTGCGGAGTAGAAATTATCATTGCGCAGACCTTCTTGAGAACAGGCTACTGCCATGCCCGCATCTGTATGGGTGTGAGTGATGCACTGTACATCGTGCCTGACACTGTGAATGGCGGTATGAATAATTATTCCCGCTGGATTTACGGCGTAGTCTGTTTCTTCGACTACATTGCCTTGAATATCTACCTTAACCAGATTAGATGCTTTGACCTCGCTATAATGGAGTCCATAAGGGTTGATCAAAAAATGCTCTTCATCTCCGGGTAACTTGACGGTGATGTGGTTATAAATGAGTTCTGTCCAGCCCATGTAATCAAAAATTCGATAACAGGCAGCCAGTTCCACCCGAAGTTGTTGTTCTATTTTATTCATTTAGTTCGCTCTCTTTACAAATTCAGTGAGTATCATAGTTTATGTGTCTTTTTACGCATAGCAGGCATAGGTAGATTTAGGCTGCAGTTAAGGCAGATCCTGCCAGCGTAATACGGTGCATTAGTCGCGCCTGACCTTGGTAGTCATTGTTGGCCTGGTGCCACGTGCATCGATTATCCCAAAAGGTAACCGAACCTGGCAACCAGTTAAAGCTACAGGTAAATTGGGGTTGAATGACATGTTCATAGAGTTCGTCCAGTAGAGCGCGACTTTTAGTAAAGTCCCAGCCTTCAAACTGAATAGTATGGCCAGGATTTACATAGAGTACCTTGCGACCACTTTCTGGATGGATTATCACGACAGGGTGAGTCGCATCGCCAACACGATCCATACCACCCAATTGTTCAGATAGATCAGTCAGTCGGTATAGTCCATTTTCGCCGTAGAGGTGAGTATTTGAATGCACTGCACGTAAGTTTTCGATACGTTTTTTAAGGTCTGTAGACAGAGCATCATAGGCCGCCGCGAGGTTAGCAAACTGAGTGTCGCCCCCTGTCTTTGGCAAGGTGCGAGCTACTAAAATAGATCCCATAGCAGGAATATCATCATAAGAGTGGTCTGTATGCCAGCCGCCACCAATATTAGTTTGCTGGGTTTTCTCTTTTCGCACTTCGGCTATTTGTGGAAATTCAGCCGTCGTTTTAAAGAACTTATTGATGATAATGCTGCCAAAGCGCTCGGCAAATTCCAAGTGTTGGTCCGGCGTTAAATCTTGGTTACGAAAAAACAGAAGACCATATTCCGCAAAAACCCCACGCAGTTCGACCAACTCATCATTGTTCAATGTAGCTAACTGCAGGTCGGTTACAACGGCACCGCAACCTTCGGAAAATGCGCTAACATTCATGAATAAAATCCTTGAGGCTATAAAAGTTCATTAAGCTTTTGTAGTAATATTTGATTAACTTGTTGCGGATTGGCCTGGCCTTTTGACACTTTCATTATCTGTCCCATGAAGCCACCCAGTTTTTTCTTGCGTTTGTTTTCATCGCTACTGACAAAGTCTTCAACCATGGCTGGGTTTGCCTCTAAAACATCAGTAACAATCTTTTCTAAAGCACCACTGTCGGAGACTTGTTTTAGACCTTTAGCGTCGATAATATCATCAACATTACCTTCGCCTTGCCACATAGCTTCAAACACCTGCTTGGCCATTTTCCCGGAAATACTGCTATCGACAATACGCGCTATCATTTCAGCGAGTTGTTCGGCAGAAACGGGGCTGTCAGCAAAGCCGAGACCTGCATTATTGAGTGCAGCGCTAAGCTCTCCCATTGCCCAGTTGGCGGCTAGTTTTGGGTTGCCACAACTGTTGGCTACGGTTTCGAAAAAACTGGCTATACTAGCATCACTGCTAAGAACGCCTGCATCGTATAAGGAAAGAGCATATTGCGTTACAAACCGCGCTTGCCTTGCGTCCGGAAGTTCAGGGAGTGCGCGGCGCAATGCCTCAATAGTGTCGTCGCTAACAATCACCGGCAAAAGATCTGGACAGGGAAAATAACGGTAATCATTCGCTTCTTCCTTACTGCGCATAGCCTTAGCAACCTTAGTATCGCCATTGTACAAGCGTGTTTCTTGTCTTATTGTCCCGCCATCTTCAATCACGTCAATCTGTCGTTCGACTTCTTTTTCGATAGCTTCTTCCATGAACTTAAACGAATTTAGGTTTTTCGTTTCGGTTCGAGTGCCCAGTTCGGTAGAGCCCATTGGGCGCACAGATACATTGACATCAAAACGCATACTGCCCTGCGACATTTCGCCATCACAGATACCAATTGAGGTAACAATACTGTGTAGTTTTTTGGCGAAGGCAACGGCTTCTTCGATACTACGCATGTCTGGTTCGGAGACTATTTCGATCAATGGCGTTCCGGCGCGGTTAAGGTCAACGCCTGATGAGCCAAGAGGTAGATCGCCTTCATGGACTGATTTCCCTGCATCTTCTTCGAGATGGGCATGATGGATGCGAATAGATTTTGTGCTGCCATCTGCCAATTGAATACCAACTGCCCCTCGCCCCACTATAGGCTTTTCTAGCTGAGTCGTCTGATAACCTTTTGGTAGGTCAGGGTAGAAATAATTTTTTCTCTCGAAGACTGAAACTTGTCCAATTTCGGCATCGATAGCCAACCCAAACATGACTGCGTAGTGCACAGCTTGTTCGTTTAGCACCGGTAGGGTGCCCGGCATCGCTAAATCAATAGCGCAGGCTTGAGTGTTGGGTTCAGCACCAAAGCTGGTGCTCGCAGCAGAAAATATTTTAGTTTTAGTCGCTAGTTGCACATGGACTTCAAGGCCGATGACGGTTTCCCAATTCATAAAATTCCCTCCGGCGCCTGTGTGTGCCAGTCGGTAACTTGTTGAAATTGGTGGGCAAGGTTAAGCATGCGCGCTTCGTCAAAATAGTTGCCGATAATTTGTAATCCAACGGGCTTTCCTTCAACCATTCCGCAGGGTACGGACATGCCAGGCAACCCGGCTAGGTTAGTTGCAATGGTATAAATATCTTCTAGATACATAGCTACCGGATCATCGCCTTTAGCGCCAAATTTAAAGGCTGGAGAGGGACAGGTGGGGCCCACAATAAGATCGACGTCAGCAAATGCTTTTACAAAGTCTTGCTCGATAAGCTGCCGCACCTGCTGTGCTTTACCATAGTATGCATCGTAGTAACCGGCAGACAGGCAATAGGTGCCGATCAATATGCGCCGTTGAACCTCTTCACCGAATCCTTCAGAGCGAGTCCGGCAATACATATCCTGCAAATCTTTTGGATTTTCGCAGCGATAGCCATACTTCACACCATCAAAGCGAGATAAGTTAGCTGATGCTTCGGCTGGAGCAATCACATAATATGCAGGTACAGAAAGGTCAGAATTGGGAAGGCTTATTTCGACTAATTCAACACCTTGGGCTTCTAGATCGGTCAAGGCTTTTTTGACGGCCGCCTCAGTCCCTGGGTGCAAGCCCTCTGAAAAGTATTCTTTAGGAATGCCAATACGCAAGCCTTTTACTGGTTTATTTAGAGAGGCGCTGTAGTCTGGAACTTCACGGTCAACACAGGTGGAATCTTTATCATCAAAGCTGGCCATGCAGTTTAAAAGTAATGCGCAATCTTCTGCTGTGCGGGCCATAGGACCTGCCTGATCTAAGCTGGAAGCGAAGGCAATCATCCCCCAGCGCGATACTCGACCATAGGTCGGTTTTAACCCGCTAATACCGCAAAGAGCCGCCGGTTGGCGAATAGAGCCGCCGGTATCTGTCGCTGTCGCTCCCGGAGCTAGTCTTCCAGCAACAGCTGCTGCTGAACCTCCTGAGGACCCTCCAGGCACACAATCGGTAGCCCATGGATTTTTAACTGGCCCATAAAAGCTAGTTTCATTGGAGGAGCCCATAGCAAACTCATCCATATTTGTTTTTCCGAGCATAACCGCGCCGGCCTGCTCAAAATTTTCCACAACGGTAGCATTATAAGGTGGTATGAAGTTGTCCAACATTTTAGAGCCACAACTTGTGCGCACGCCCTTAGTGCAAAAGATGTCTTTGTGTAGCAGGGGTACGCCGCACAATGCGGGCGCAGATCCTGTGGCCAATCTTTGATCCGCCAGCTGTGCTACCTGCAGAGCTTGGTCTTCGGTAACAGTAATTACCGCATTGTATTGATCATTAAACTGACGAATACGGGCTAAAAAATGCTGAGTTAATTCAACACTTGAGAATTGCTTGCTTTGAAGCCCTTTAACCAACTCGGCGATAGTATAATTGTGCATTAGCGACTCATTTAATCGATCATTTTCGGGACGGTGAATAGTCCATTGTCCGTCGCCGGAGCTATTACTTGAAAGGCATCACGTTGATTACTTTCAGTGATTTCGTCTGCGCGCAGACGCTGAGATACTTGAAATGGTCGCGATATACTCTGCACCGAATCAGTGTTAGCGGTTTGCAGCTGATCAACTAGATTCAATACGCTGCTCAAACGCTCTGAGACATCGGTGATGGTTTTTTCGTCAATTGAAATACGCGATAAAGTCGCTAACTTTTCAATTTCTTCTCGTTTGATGATCATCTTTTTTGCCTGCGAATTACAATTGTTGAGCCTATCTTGTGTCACCTAACTAACACTCCACTCATTAGGTGAGATAAGTTACCATAAATGGTGATATGAGGTTAAGGCGTTCACCTCTTAAAAACTCTATTTTATCAGCATCTACGCAAAATTGAGCAAATTAAGTATAGTTATAGGAAGTTTCTCTCAAGATCAGCTAAACTCTCGTATTAGGAATAATATTTAGCCGCTTTTTAAATGCGACTAAACAACGAAAAACAACAAGTTTTCTGCAACGCTTATTGCAGCAAAAGTAACCGAGGAAGTCCTCTAGATGTTAAAAAAAATTCGTGGCTTGTTTTCCAGCGACCTGTCAATCGATCTAGGCACCGCAAATACACTCATTTATGTCCGCGAAAAGGGCATAGTGCTGAATGAACCGTCAGTGGTCGCTATTCGTCAACATCTTGGACAAAAGGTTGTTGAAGCTGTTGGTGTTGATGCTAAACGTATGTTGGGTAGAACACCGGGTAATATTACAGCGATTAGACCGCTTAAAGATGGTGTTATTGCAGATTTCCAAGTGACAGAGAAAATGTTGCAGCATTTTATTAAAAAAGTGCATATCAAAAGTTTTATTCCGCCGAGCCCAAGAGTCCTTATTTGTGTGCCCTGCATGGCTACTGAAGTCGAAACTCGAGCGATTAAAGAGTCAGCGTATAGCGCCGGTGCTCGAGAGGTATTTTTGATTGAAGAGCCCATGGCCGCTGCTATTGGAGCAGGATTACCCGTTGATGAGGCGATTGGCTCTATGGTTGTTGATGTCGGTGGTGGCACAACTGAAATCGCTATTCTTTCTCTTAGTGGTGTCGTTTTTGCTGATTCCGTTCGCATCGGTGGTGATCGTTTTGACGAAGCAATTGTTAACTTTGTACGCCGTGAATATGGCAGTGTTATTGGTGATACCACTGCAGAGCGCATTAAAATGGAAATAGGCGGAGCCTATTTAGCCAAAGAAGTTCGAGAAATCGAGGTTCGAGGCCGCAATCTTGCTGAGGGAGTGCCTAAGCGATTTACGCTTACTAGCGATGAGATTCTAGGCGCTTTGCAAGAGCCATTAGTTGGAATAGTTCAAGCTGTAAAACGGGTGCTTGAGCAGTCTCCTCCTGAACTCGCTTCTGATATTGCAGAGGCCGGTATTGTGCTAACTGGCGGCGGTGCTTTATTAAAAGATCTCGACCGCTTGCTGTCTCATGAAACGGGACTGCCGGTTATTTTAGCCGAAGAGCCGCTCACTTGTGTTGCGCGAGGCGGTGGTGAGTTTTTAGATATGATGGACAACAAGAGACTAGATCACTTAACTCTTTAGGCTGATGAATAGGTAATGAGTTTTTTGTAGGTCTTTGAAGTATCGGGAGTAGATCAATTAACAAGGTGTTCGTTAAATCATCCTCCACCATTCGTAAAGTGGTTATTTTCTTTTTAATCGCATTTGGGATGATGACGATTCACTATTATACAAACTGGTTTAGTTCGATCGAAAAGCTTGCTGACCGGTCGATTAGGCCAGTGAATTGGATTGCTAATATTCCCTTGCGTATTGAAGGATGGGCTGATTTACGGTCAACTGATCGATCCGTGATTGAAAAAGAAAACCTGCGGTTAAAACAAGAAAGCCTTATTTATCGCGGACAGTTACAGCGCATGGCTGAGTTAGCTGCCGAGAATCTACGGTTACGTCTTTTACTTAATGCCACCGAGCTGCTAACCGACAGTATATTGGTGACAGAGGTCATTGGGGTTTCACCCAGTCCTCAAAGCCACACTTTGAGTATCGATAGGGGCCTTCAAGATGGAGCCTATGTTGGGCAACCAATCTTAGATGCTGAGGGTTTGATGGGACAAATCATATCGGTCTTTGATAACCATAGCGTAGCGCTGCTAATTACTGATAACACGCATGCAATTCCTGTGCAGGTTTTACGAAATGGAATGCGGTCTATCGCCGAGGGTACTTCTGACTACAATAATATACAGTTACGGTTTTTATCGCCGACTGCGGACATACGAGAGGGAGACGAGCTTGTGAGTTCAGGTTTGGGGGGTCGTTTTCCTCCGGGTTACCCCGTTGGTTCGGTTCTAAGTATTGAGAAAATCGAGGGTAAAGAATTCCTCGAAATCAATGTGCAGCCAGCGGCAGAGATTGATCGAAGTAAGCATCTTTTGTTAGTTTTCACATCACAAGATGGTAGCAGAAATGGAAACGTCCAGTGACGTCAAAGCGTTACTACTTGATCGTTATTGTCTCGCTAATCCTGGCGTCGGTGCTACAGCTAATCCCCACCTCCGCTGCTTGGTTGCCTTGGAAGCCTAATTTTTTACTTTTAATGGTTATTGGATGGATTACCTTCCAACCTAATCATTGGGGCATTGGGTTTGCTGCATTTGTTGGTTTTCTCACTGATCTAGTATTTAGATCGCCTTTAGGTCTTCATGTTTTTCTATTTGTTTTTATCGGTGCAGTACCCTATTTACTCAGCGGATGGTTAATTTATTTCAATGTTATTCACCGTTGTGTTTTGGTATTTATACTCATTATTTTTTCCGGATTTTTAAGTAACTTTATGTATTCTGTTTGGGGCGTGCCCGTGGGCTATGGTGACGTTCCCTTGGGAGCGATTAGTTCGGTTTTAATATGGCCTTTAATCGATAGATTTTTAGTTAAAGTACATGAAAAGCGTCGTTAGTCTCTAGCTAAAAGTTCAGTAATACAATTTTATAGTCGAAATTAACTTAGGGGTTTTTTATGTCGTCAGAACGGAGTAATCACAATGAGGTTTTTGACCTTATATTGGCGTCGGCATCTCCAAGGCGAGTGGATATTCTAAATCAGATTGGGGTTCGATTTAGCGTCGCACCTGCAGATATTAACGAGAGTCAATGGAGTAATGAATCATCGGCTGAATTCGTTTGCCGGCTAGCATCTCAGAAGGCGAAGACCGGATATGATGCTCAAATAGGGAGCCAGCCTGTCCTGGGTGCAGATACAATCGTACTATGTAATGAGCAAATATTTGGTAAACCAAAAGACTATTCAGATTCAAAGCGAATGCTCAGTCAGCTCTCAGGAAGGGCTCATAAAGTAATCTCTGCGGTCGCGATCAATAATGGCATTGAATCTGCAGTATTGATGTCTGAAACATTGGTGATCTTTCGGGCTATCTCTGAGCAAGAGTGTCTCAACTACTGGAGTACTGGAGAGCCAGTTGGAAAGGCGGGCAGTTACGCGATACAAGGCTTCGGATCAATCTTCGTAGAATCTATCGAAGGTAGTTATAGTGGCGTTGTTGGATTGCCTATCGCTGAGACTTGTAGGCTTCTCCGTCGCTTTGAGATCCCTATCTGGCAGTCGCTGTCAGTATAAAAATACCTTCACTTAAAAGTACCTAAAGAATGGATATTTATCAACTGAAGAAAGGTCTGCGCTGACCGAGATTGAAAAGTCAATTGACTGTACAATTCAACTTCGTGATGATGAACAATATTCTCGTGAGCAGTTTTATATTATTCCGGTTTGAGACCGCAGAATGGCAATTAAAGCAATAAACACAATGACATCAATTGGGCGATGGTTTCTTTGGGCCACTGCTTTGCTGATTATCGGTACCCTCGTTCTGGTATTGGTGGGCAGGCAAACGATTAGCGCAGTTGATGGATTGAGGCCCTCTATTGTCAATTTTCTTAATCAGAGCACGGGTCTGCAGGTTAACCTCGGCAAATTGCGGGGCGAATGGCCGAGATTGTTGCCAGTTATTGAGATTGAAAATCTCGATATTATGGGTGCTAATCAGATGTCCGCTATTGTGGTACGTCAAGTAAGAGCTGAACTCGATCTGTTTCAGACGATTAGGCATGGAAATACGATTTGGCATGAACTAGTGGCTGACAATTTAACGATTAAGCTAGCTGAAGACAAAGCAGGTCGTTGGAGTTTGAAGGACATTCCTGGCGGCGATAATACTAACTTGAGAGTGCTTCTAGAGCCGCTTATTTATAGTCGCTTGATACATTTAGAAAGCGTTCAGTTAGAGTTTGATTTTTTTTCTGGTAAATCAATTAAAGTCCATGGCAGTTCAGTCAAACTTGAAAATGATAGAGACTTTCATCGCAGCGAGATGACGGTCTATCAATCTGATCAAGATACGCCTTCTTATTTAGTCCTTGAAGGGGAGGGAGATCCCTTAGATCTTAAGTCCTTTAATGCAGAGGGCTATCTGCAGTTACGAAATCTCTCAGTTCCTCAGCCCTTAATAGACTTAGGCAAAAGGCTAATGCCAGAATTACTGGCCGATGCTTCACAATTTACCGCTGATGCCAGTGGTGATTTGTGGTTTGATATTCATCAAGGTGGAGGGGTGGATTTTGAGGGTTCCGTTTCTGTGACTGAGGTGCCCCTCGATTGGGTGGCGGATGTGCCCGCTATCAGAGATATAACCACTGAGATAACAGGCTGGTATATCCCTGAGTTAGATTGGGGAATACGTTTTCAGGGGCTTGGTTTTGCTTGGTCTGACACTGAAATCCAACCCTTAGATCTTGTGTTCACTCAACGTCTCGGTTCGCAATGGCAAGATTTTGACGTATCAGTCAGCCATTTAAACTTGACACTTTTATCTGACTTACTCAAAGAGGCAGAAGTTTTAAATGATCAGTTACTAAAGACGATAGATGACTTAAGCCCTCGTGGACAGCTAAATGTACTTACGTTTGGGCAAAAACAGGCAGGTTATTATGCGTCAGCTAATTTAACTAATATTGATGTCTCGCCTTATAAAGGTGTTCCTGGCATTAAAGGGTTAAGTGGTTATCTCGAAATTAAAAATAATGAAGGCCTATTCCATCTGAGTGACCTTGATGGGTTTCAAGTATTCTTTCCTACCGTTTACAAAGATTATATTAAGGTTCTCGAAGCCCAGGGTACTGTGTATTTAGGCGTTAATCCCCAGAATCAGGACCTTAGAGTATATAGCTCTGTCATTAAGGCCGAAGTTGAAGCAGGCGTTACTAATATTATTTTTTCGGTCGAGCAAAATAGAGCAGTGAAGGGATCTAAGCCAGAGGTCAACCTTATTATTGGGGGGCGAAATCTCGACGCAACCTATAAGGACCAATTTCTGCCTTATAAAATGTCGGAAAATCTTTCAAATTGGCTGAGAGCCTCTATTTTAAAGGCCGATATCAAGAAATTTGGCATGGTTCACCGGTCAGCAACATTGTTTAACAAGCCCGTTCGAACAAACCAGTTATTGATAGAGATGGAAAATGGGGATATTAACTTTCACCCACAGTGGCTAGGGCTAAGTGATGTTAATGCAGCTTTTTTAATTGATGATACCCATGTTGAAGGTGCTGTCAGCTCAGCAACGATGGCTGGCGCTAAGATTGAAGAGGTCAAAGTGACATATGGTATTCATCCTAAGGGACATTCAAGAGCAAACATACTCTTCCTAGATGGCAGTCTAAAATCTGATGTGTCACAAGCAATCAATATTATTGCCAAGTCTCCGCTTCACAAAAATATTGGGCCTTTAGCTGATTGGGAATATAGCGGCCAAGCAAAGACCCACTTGGCTCTTGAGATTGCTTTGGCGAAAGCCGGCGGTAATGCGTCTAAAGGAGATTACCGAGTCGACAGCCGACTAACAGATGCTAGTTTATCGATTACCGATACGTCAATTAAACTGACTGATATGGTTGGCGACATCCACTATTCTGTCGAAAAAGGTCTCTACTCAGATGCTATTAGTGGTCAGCTATGGGAGCAGCCGTTTGATGCACAGATTTTCAAGCGTGGCGATGATCAACAAATAGCTCTTAGTACAGCGGTGGAGCCAATTAGTCTTAGTCAGGTGGTGGACTTTCCTTGGACAGAGGTCGTCAAGGGTATTATACCTCTTGAAGGATTATTAACGATCAACGCGAGGGGTTCTGTCGCAAAAGCGAAAGTCGCCGAAGTAAATGAAAGTGAGGTTACCTTGTACTTGACCAGTCAGCTAAGAGGAAATGAGATCCTGTTACCTGCGCCCTTAGGTAAGACGACTGAGACAAGTGAGGATCTCGCATTGAAGCTTCATTTTGACTCTGGTTTGACAAGGCTGGAGGGCACTCTGGGACAAAAATTAGTAACAGACCTCCGTTTTAGCGACCAAGGGTTATCAAGAGGTTTGGTAAGTTTTGACCGCACGGTGTCTCTTCCTTCTGCAAATGAAGTCTTAATCGCGGCTCACTTACCTACCACCGAGATTGATTGGTGGCCACCGGTTATCAGACTATTTGATGGGCGATCAAGTCCAGATAATGCTAGCTGGAGCCCCCTTTTTGATTTCACATTCGATAACCTCGAATTAGCATCGATCGAATTGAAAGACCTGGCAGCGGTGATCAAATTGTCTGATAGCGCGACTAATATCGAGTTTTCCAGTCACCTTGCCGATGGGTTTTTGTCGCTGCCTGCTGACGAAAAGTTGGTTCCCAAGATGAATTTGGTTCGTTTAGAATTAGCCGATGATCTACTTGATGAGAAAATAGGGAAGCAGGACCTTGATCCAAGACATTTTTTAGCAGTTGATCTTTCGGTCGAAAACTTATTTATTGGAGATAAACTCTGGGGCTCTCTGGCTTTTCAGTTGCGCCCTGATGACTTAGGGGCTGCGTTTCAGCACATTAAAGGTAATTTTTTCGGACTACAACCAAGTATGTTCGATGATCAGAAATCAACGGAGTTTTTCTGGGGATTCGATGGAGCCACATACAGTAGTAGGCTGACTGGACCCGTTGGTGTTAACAATATCTATGATGTTTTCAGTGGATTTGATGTTGCTCCTATTGCTGATAGTGAGTCAGGCAATTTCGTATTTGACCTAGCCTGGCAAGATCAGCCATGGAATATTAATAAACAAAACATTACTGGAAATTTTCAAATCGAGCTCAATAATGGCGATTTTTATAGGTCTCCAGGGGGCGCTGGAGCAGCTTTAAAGTTGGTTAGTTTGTTTAACTTTGCAAATTGGCTGAAGAGGCTTCAATTGGACTTTTCCGACGTGATTGGTCAAAACTTAGCCTATAACAATTTACAGGGTACTATCTATTTTGATCAAGGCAATGCTATTTTTCTTGATCCCTTAAAAATGGAAATGCCTTCTGGTCGTATGAGCATGGCAGGAACATTTAATTTAATTGATGAGACTACAGAAGCTCAGCTTGTTGCGACTCTTCCTGTGGCAACCAATTTACCTTGGGTGGTTGCTTTACTTGGAGGTATTCCTGCCGCCGCTGGTGTCTATATAACCAGCAAAATTGTTCAGAAACAGGTAGATCGCTTATCGAGTATTAGTTACGAATTAACGGGCCCTTGGGATGACATCGATATTACTGTCGATGAGATATTCGCGAGTGAATTAGAGAGCCAGCCGTCGCCTGAAACACAATCCAATGACCAATAAGACAGAATCATGTAGTTCTGAAGATACGCTCATAGCGGCTGCCATTCAATTAAAGCCCGCGGGCTCGATTGCAAAGAATCTAGATAATGCCAAATCATTACTAAGGGAGGCAGTTGACCGAGGGGCTAACCTTGCTGTTCTGCCTGAGAACTTTGCTTATTATGGGCAAACTAATATTAGTGCGGCCATAAAAGATGAGAATGGTGAAACGGGTTTGGTGAGTGAATTCTTGCGAGCTCAGGCTCAAGAGCTAAATATCTGGCTTGTTGGGGGGACTATTCCTATTTTAGGTTGTATTGAACCGATTGATGTGAATAGGCCCTATGCGCGTTCTTTTTTACTTAATCCCGAGGGTAAGAGAGAAGCTTATTATGATAAAATTCATCTTTTTGATGCTGATATATCATTATCTCAGGATCAGGATAGGCAGTATAGAGAATCCGACCGTTATTCTGCGGGAATTAGCATCTGTGCAGTGCCTACCCCTGCTGCAAATATAGGTTTGACGGTTTGTTATGATCTGAGGTTCCCTGAGTTATATCGTAAACTGGCGGATCAGGGCGCCGAAATTATTACAGTTCCATCGGCTTTTACAGCCAATACCGGCGAAGCTCATTGGGAGGTTTTGTTGCGGGCCCGCGCTATTGAGAATCAACTGTTTGTTATCGGAGCTAATTTAGTAGACCGTCACCACCCGAAGCGCGGGCTTTGGGGTGGAAGTGCCATTATTGATCCTTGGGGGTTGATCCTTGATTCAGTTATAGGCGACCAGCCAGGCATCGCCATTGCTCAAATCAACTTGGCGTTAATTCGCGACCAACGCCGCAATATGCCAGTGCAGCAGCATCGTAAGTTGTAGCTTTTTACCCCTTAATCTATTCGGTCAAAGATCTGATATAAGAGAAAATTTTACGGCTGGCCACGGGTGATTTTTTAAGATCTAATTCTCGATTGGCCTGGCGTTGAAGATTGCGAAGTTTCTGTCGCTCCGCCTCTGGATAGCACCCTAAAAACTCATCGATACCGGCTTGCCCTTCATTGACTAGGCGGTCGCGCCAGTCTTCAAGCGATTTAAAATGCTGACGGTAAGTTTGGGACTGATGATCCATCTTCTCTAGCGTGAGCTGGATATCATCGATATCAGAAATTCGCATTAGCTTGCCAATATATTGCAAATGGCGACGTTTCGCCTCTCGACTTTTTAGTCTACGCGCTTCGTAAATTGCCTCTTTTAGAGTCTCCGGAAGCGTAAATTTTTGTAGCTTACCTTCTGGCATTTCTACTAATTGCTTACCCATTTCCTGGAGAGCATGACTATCTCGTTTAAGCTGTGATTTACTTGGCCCGTCATAGCCGTTATCATCCATAGCGTCTCCCATTAGATCAGAAATACTGCGGCTAAGCCTAGAAATGAAACAAAGCCAACCACATCGGTAATGGTTGTTAAAATAACAGATCCCGCCAGTGCAGGATCTATTTTTAGAGATCGCAGTAATACAGGCAAGATTGTCCCTGCAAGCGCAGCTGCCATTAGATTAATGGCCATGGCTAGTCCAATAATTATGCCCATATCCCAATCGTGAAACCAGAGCGAAACTACACACCCGACTACGACTGCGTAAAGTAAACCATTTAAAACGCCGACAGCAAATTCTTTGCTCATTAACCAGTTGAGGTTGCTCTGTTCTACTTGGCCTAAGGCCATCCCTCGGATGACCACGGTGAGAGTTTGACTCCCTGCGACACCACCCATACTAGCGACGATAGGCATTAGTATTGCTAGTGTGACCAGCTTGTCTAGAGTTGCCTCAAATTGACTGATGGCTAATGAGGCGAGAAAGGCTGTGATTAAATTAACTCCTAACCAAATAGCGCGCCGTGGGGCTGTTCGGGCGACGGAAGAGAATGTGTCTTCAGTGTCACTAAGTCCCGCCATAGCTAAAAGAGAATGATCCGCGTCTTCAACGATTACATCCACAACATCATCAATGGTGATTCGTCCTAATAATCTACAGTGTTCATCAATAACGGGAGCAGAAACAAGATCATATCGCTGGAATCGATGGGCAACTTCTGAATCAGTTAGATTGACATCGATAGCTTGAACTTCACTGTTCATAACCTCTCGAACGGTCGTAGCAGGAGACGAGGTTAGCAATTTGCCAATGGATAGATTACCCATAAACGTGTCGCTGCGGCTCACGACAAAAAGGTTGTCTGTGGTATCAGGAACTTCTTCGAATCGCCTCAGGTAGCGAAGCACTACGTCGACGCTAATATCTGGACGCACAGTGATCACTTCTGTGTCCATGAGCCCGCCAGCGGTGTCCTCGTCATAGGTCAGGATAGTCTCAACTCTTAGTCGATCCTGTGCTGACATAGCTTTGAGCACCTCGGGAATAACTTGATCAGGCAGCTGTTGAAGAATATCAACGATATCGTCAACGTTTAATCCTTCAGTTATCGAGGCAACTTCAGCGCCATCCATTTTTTCTAGGAACTCTAATTGGATTTCATCAGACAGATCCTGCAGCACCTCACCAGAAATATCTGGATCAACGAGCTCCCATAAGATGTGGCGGTGTTTGGGTGGTGCGATTTCGAGTTGGTGGGCAATATCTGGCGGTGAGAGATTGTTAAGGGTATGCCTAACCTGATTCAAAGTAATTGAATCAATGGCGTTATCAAGCTTAGCCAGTAAGTTGTTTTCGGTCTTCATACCTTGCTTTCCTAGTCGAGCCGCTGTGTGCTGGACGGATCTCTATTCTAGCTCTGTATGCTTGACTGCGATAGAGGGATAGTCAAAATAGGGTAAAATTTACGCTAAGATTATTCGCCTTCGCCAAAATAATCGGCAAACAATACACTGATTGCATCGCAGGCAAGCTGTTCTTCTGGCCCCTCAAACTCGAAGATAAGATTTGTATCTTTTGAGGCTGCCAGTAACATCAATGACATGATGCTTTTAGCATCTACAAGAGGTTCTTTTGTGCCAGTGCTGACGGAGCACTTGTAGCGCCCAGCAGTAGTGGCGAGTTTCGTCGCCGCACGGGCATGTAAGCCCAGTTTATTAATAACAGTAATTTTTTGGCGAATCATACAGGCTTAATAATCGGTTTCATACGGACAGCTCTTTATGCACAACCTGTACTAAAGACTGTTCTTTTGCAAAATACTCTTGTAATCGATTGGCGATATAAACTGAACGATGCTGACCGCCCGTACAACCGATAGAAATCGTTAAATAGCTCCTATTATTAGCTTGAAATTTTGGTATCCAGCGGGTCAAAAACCCGATAATGTCTGACAGCATTGCAGCTACGTCAACCTGACTTTCTAAAAACTCAATAACACTCTCGTCATAGCCAGTTAGGCTACGCAATTCTTGTTTCCAGTAGGGATTGGGTAGGCAACGGACATCGAAAATAAAATCAGAGGCGTCCGGTAGACCCTTTTTGAAGCCAAAGGATTCAAACAGTATCGCCATGTGCTCTGGACTGTTGGGTACGATAGTATTTTTTACAAGATCTCTTAATTGGTGCAGTGATAGACCGGATGTATCAATGTTGCGATCTGAAATATTCAGTATTGGAGATAGGATTTTTGCCTCGAGATCGATTGCTTCAGGTAGGCTGACAGTTTCATTACTAAGAGGGTGTTTGCGTCTAGTCTCACTATAACGACGTATTAAATCACTGCGCCGTGCCTGCAGGAAAATAACGCTCACTTCAATACCACTAGCCTCTAGCCCCGCGAGAATATCCGGCAATTTATTAAGATCGCCAACTAGATTTCTAGCATCGATTCCTACGGCTAGTCTCAGATCTTCATTGATCCCTTCTGAATTCAACTGCTTAATAAGATCAGGCAGTAAGCTCGGTGGTAGGTTGTCAATACAGTCAAATCCGACATCCTCGAGAATATTGAGTGCTGAGGTTTTACCTGAGCCAGATCTTCCGCTAACAACAACCAGTCGAGGCATTAGTTTGAGCGCTCCAATCTGACTGCTGTGTTGTAAAGATCTTCATTATTTTGGCATGCCCGCAATAATTGCCGAGAAGAATCTTGCTGCATCAACGCCGCTATTCTAGCCAAGGTAGCTAGATGCTCGTCATTTTTCTCTTCAGGGACGACTAGGGCAAAAATGAGATCAACAGGCTGATCGTCATAGGCGTCAAAATTTATGGGGTTTTCAAGAGTTATCAAACAGCCGTGAATGCGTTTAAAGCCCGCTGCGCGACAATGAGGGATCGCGACACCATCACCTATCGAAGTACTGCCTAGTTTTTCTCGAGCGACAAAGCTATGGAACAGGCCATCTGCTTGTTCTGCATCACCGCCTAAATGTTCGCTGACTAATGAAGATAGATTCTGGAGCACGCGCTTTTTACTCGACCAGGCCAGATCACACTGGGTCATCGCAGGGATTAGTACATCGGTGATCTTCATTAGAAAAGCTAGTGACCTCGATTTTTTTCTTTATGCTTAATGAGTTGTCTGTCTAGTTTGTCAGCCAGAGCGTCTATCGCTGCATACATATCTAGATGTTCTGATATGGCAAATAATTCAGCTCCGCTGACGTGTACCGTTGCTTCGGCTTTATGCTGCAGTTTCTCTATAGTGAGAATAACGGCTGTGCTAGTAATCTGTTCGTAATGCCGCTCTAGTTTAGATAGTTTATTAGTAACGTAGTCTCTCATAGGGTCGGTGATGTCTAAATGATGACCACTTATTGTCATTTGCATTCATTACTCCTTGGCTAGTTAACATTTTCGAATCGTTTTCTTTGGCTCGATGATGGTATACCCATACCTTCTCTATATTTGGCAACAGTCCTTCGTGCCACGTGAATACCTTGTTCTTCAAGAAGAACCATTAACTTATTATCACTTAATGGTTTCGATGTTTTTTCGGTACTAATAAGAGTCTTTAGGATAGCGCAAACTGCTGTCGATGAACACTCTCCTCCTCCGACTGTACTTACGTGACTGGAAAAGAAATACTTTAGTTCAAAAATTCCCCGTGGCGTTGCTAGGTATTTATTGGTAGTGACTCGAGAAATAGTTGACTCGTGAAGATCTAATTTGATGGCGATATCTGATAGAACCATCGGCCTCATTGCTATTGGCCCATGGTCTAAAAATCCTTGCTGTAACTCAATAATAGAAATAGAAACTCGCATTAATGTGTCATTTCTGCTCTCGAGGCTACGCAGGAACCATTTTGCCTCGGCAAGGTTATCTTTTAGAAATTGGTTTTGGTTGCTGTCGTCCGACCGTTTTATTAAGTTGGCATAGAGGTCATTGATTTTTAGGCGAGGCGCATTGCCATCGTTAAGCCTGACTCGCCAGCGGCCTGATAATTTTTCTACGTAGGCATCGGGTACAATATATTCAGCCGGATTAACGGTTAAAGCCTCACCAGGCCTAGGGTTAAGGGTGCGAATTAGCTTTAAGCCCCCTTGAAGATCTTCTTGGCTATAGCGCGTTTTTTTAGCAAGATTGACTAAGTCAATCGACGCAATATCTTGTAAGAATTCAGAGGCTAGTCTAATAGCCTGATTCCTGTAGGGTGTATCTAAGGATAGTTGATGAAGCTGGATGGTTAAACATTCACTTATATCTCGTGCAAACACCCCGGGAGGATCAAATTGCTGTAAACGACGCAGTACAGTCGCCAACTCATTTTCCTCGATAGGATCTTGTGTATTTTCACTTATCGTAGAAGAGGCAATATCAGCAAGATTTTCGCTAATGAACCCAGAGGGACTAACAGCATCTATATAGGCTTCAGCAATCTCTCGGTCACGGTCTGAGAAGGGAGTAAGGTTGAGTTGCCACGTTAAGTGATCTTGGAGTGACTCGGTTACTGTGTAAACCTGCTCCCAATTACTTTCAGAGGCTCCACTGGAGACCTGCATGGTAGGGCTGTAGACTTCGCCCCAATTAGCATCAACGGGTAAATCTTGAGGTTTTTCAGTCTGCCAAGTGTGATCTAATTCAGTTTCGGTAACAGCTTTATCGGTGGCATCAACGACAGTTTGTCGCAGATTACCGTCGTCTGCGTTCAAGTCAACGGCAACAGTATCATTTGGGGCTGACGAATCCTGGTGTTGCTCAGTATTAGTTGTACTAGCATTGTCATCGTCTATTTCAAGCAAAGGATTGCTATAGACCTGCTCAATTATTTCTTGATGCAATTCAATCGTGGATAGTTGCAGTAACTTGATGGCCTGTTGCAGTTGCGGGGTCATAGTCAGCTGCTGACTAATCTTTAATTGCAGGCCTGGACGCATAGAAAGGATATCTAAAATATATTCTGGGATGCAATTTTAGTGCCGAAAGGTAGTGTCTGGCAATCACCTAATCCTAAAAATGCTGCCTTTACAGTGTAAAATGTTCTCCAAGATAGGTTTTTCTTACTTTTTCGTCGTTTAAAATGTGATCAGTGGTTCCTTCTGCAATGACATTACCTTCACCGACGATATAAGCATGCTCACAAATATCGAGTGTCTCCCTAACATTATGATCGGTTATCAGTATACCAATGCCTTTATCTCGAAGATGACGAATGATGTTTTTAATATCATTTACAGAAATAGGGTCAACACCGGCAAAGGGCTCATCGAGAAGAATAAATTGAGGATCAGCTGCTAAAGCTCTGGCAATCTCAACCCTTCGGCGCTCGCCACCAGATAGGCTCATGCCGGCATTCTCTGAAAGGTGTGAAATGTGGAACTCATTCAGTAATTCTTCGAGAATGTTGTTGCGCTGATGACGTGTGAGTGTCTTGCGGGTTTCCAGAATTGCCAAGATATTGTCTTTGACGCTTAAGGCTCTAAAAATTGATGGTTCCTGGGGTAGATATCCTAAGCCTTTTCGCGCTCGACCGTGCATGGGCAGATTTGTAATATCTTGCTGATCGATGCTGATCGTTCCAGCATCTTGGGATACTAACCCTATAATCATATAAAAACAGGTAGTCTTTCCCGCCCCGTTTGGCCCAAGTAGCCCCACTATTTCACCTTGCTTTACTGATAACGAAATATCTTTAACCACGGGTCTTTTAGCGTAAAATTTGGCTAAATTTCGAGCTTCTAAAATAGCCATTATTTAACTTCCTCCAACTGTTGCTCTATCTTCCCTTCAGGCTCGAAGGCGGGAGGAGTGCTTTGGGTGAATGGAGGGATCACCAGCTGAATACGTTTTTGTCCACCTAAATCATCACCTTTGGCTTTCCATGTCCCATCTGTCAGGTCATAGTTAATGGAATCACCCTTAATAAATGTGCCATTGCGTGACAGCGAGGCATTAGTTTTTAAGTGAATGATATCTTCAGCAAGCTGATACTCAATGGTCTCGGCACGCGCGAATATGTTGGTTTGATCCGTAGCGGATTCCTGTGTATAGCTTGCAGGTAAACCCGTGCAGAAAATTCGACTTACCTTATTGTTTTGATAATAAATAGTGACTTCGTCGGCAGCAATGATAATGGAGCCCTGTTTAATAATCACATTTCCGCGATACGTTGTTAGCCCCGATGTTTCAATAAATTCGGCAGAATCGGCATCAATTTCGATGGATTCGTTGTGATCAGACGAAATGGCGAGTGATACGCAGCAATGTGCAAATAACAGCGCCGCACAAAGTCGTTTAAATAGCATCGTGAACTCCATGCACCTTAGACTTAATGGTAAATAAGTCTTTATTGAGATCGCCCACTAAGCCTTTACCGATGAGCGATGACTGCACAGTTTTAAGGGTAAAGTTATCCTCTGTTGAGATAATCATTTCCGTTGGCCGATATTCTAGGTTGCTTGATGTTAGGGTCTTTTCTTGTTCAGTTCCGGTGATCACCGCCTTTACATTACCTAACAAAGATAGTCGGTCTCCAGTGCCAGACAAGGTGCCAAAGTCTGCTAAAAAAGCGACGCCCTTACCTTTATTGTTCAGATCCTTAGGCAAGGCAATAAATCGAGGTTGAGTTAATTCAAGTCGAGAGTCGCCTGAGAATAATTGCATTTTTGGCGAGGTGAGTAGGAATAATTGCTCTCCTGTAGCCGAGAATCGTTGGCTGGTAATGGACGCCATATAGCTGTCCACTTGTCTTTGTTGAACACGATCGGCGTTATTATTACGCATAAAGGATTCCGGAGGAGAGTCCCAAACGAGCAAAAACCAGCCAATAATTATCAGCAAGGCCGTGCCTATAAAAGATTGGCGAATCATTGAAACTGTTCCAGGAGGCGGGAGAGATTGTTCTGGCAGGACAGCAGCATTTCTGCAACTTCTCGCACTGCTCCCTCACCACCTTTTTTTGCGGTTTGCCAGTCGGCGGCAGATTTTAATGCAGCACTCCCGTTAGCGACAGTGATGCCTAAACCTACTTTTTTGATAACCGCAAGATCTGGTAGATCATCTCCCACAAAAGCAATTTCGTCCAAATTCAAGTCTGCAGTAAGCATTAATTCGTTGAGCGCAGTTAGCTTATCTTCTCTACCCTGTATTACAGGATTTATACCTAATTCGGTAGCTCGTCGTTGCAACAGCTCAGATACTCGGCCTGTGATTATACCCACTTGTATTCCGCCCTGTTGGAGCAACTTGATACCTAGGCCATCCTGTATGTTAAAGGCCTTCATTTCTTCGCCGCTATTACCATAATAGAGCCGCCCATCGGTGAGAACGCCATCTACATCTAGCAGCAATAGTTTTATTTTTTTTGCCGCTCGGCTTATTGATTCGGAAGGTAGATTAGACACTAGACGACTCCTGCACGAAGAATGTCATGCAGATGCAGCACCCCTGTAGGATGGTCCTTTTCATCTTCGACGATAAGAGCGGTTATGGAGGTCGACTCCATAATGGTCAGGGCTTCAACAGCCAACATATCTTTATTGATCGTTTTTGGATGTGGAGACATTACCGAGGCCATGGTGGTTGTCGATATATCAACTTTTTGGTCAATTGCACGACGCAGATCACCATCTGTAAAAACGCCTATAAGCTTTTTATCTTTTGAAATAATAGTAGTCATTCCAAAACCTTTTTGAGTCATTTCAATCAGCGCATCTTGTACAGGTTGATCAATCATTACTTTGGGCACGTCCTCATCCTTGTGCATAATGTCGCAGACTCGCAACAATAGTTTTCTACCCAATGCGCCGCCGGGGTGAGAAAATGCAAAATCTTCCGTACTAAAGCCTCTGGCTTCCAACAGAGCTATTGCCAAAGCATCACCCATAACTAAGGTAACTGTAGTACTTGTAGTTGGTGCCAAATTCAGGGGGCAGGCCTCACTGGCAACTGATACATCAAGGTGCGCGCAGGACGCTTGAGATAGCTGAGAGCTAACGTCCCCAGTCATGCTAATTAGGGGGATGCCTAGACGAATAATTAACGGCAGTAAACGGGTTACTTCGCTGGTGCTGCCAGAGCTTGATATGGCAATCACAACGTCAGATTTTGTGATCATACCTAGGTCTCCATGGCTGGCTTCGCCAGGGTGGACAAAAAACGCAGGCGTGCCCGTACTTGCGAGAGTCGAAGCAATTTTATTGCCAATATGGCCTGACTTGCCCATGCCAGTTACGACCACTCTACCCTGACAAGCCAAAATAGTTTCACAGGCAAGCACAAAATTTTGATCGATCCGTGGAGTTAGTTGACTAACCGCTTTGGCTTCCAGCTCAACAGTGCGATGGCCTGAGCTAATAAAATCTGTCATCAAAGAGTCCGATAGTTATCGTTTTATTAATCTATATTACTTCATTATAAGCCGAAACCGCTTCCTCAAGTAAGCATTAGCTAATGGTCAGTGACGACCATAACACTACATAGTACAGGGCATAGCCGGTCAATAGGATAAAGCCAACAAATCTTGATAAGCGAGCAACGCTTTTTATGTGACGATTTTTCCGCACTGTCCAGCCGACCAAACCGATCATCATCAGTGTCATCACTAGCAATGATAAATAGTCACGACTAAATATTTCACTGGGTAGTGCTATTGGCGCGATAGCTCCAGCTGTTGTCATAACAAGCAGAAGATTAAAAAGGTTTGACCCGAATATATTACCGACGGCGATATCATGATGCCCCTTTGTTGCACTCACCACTGAGGCTGCGAGTTCCGGAAGACTAGTGCCGATGGCCACAACCGTTAAACCTACAATTACATCACTAATGCCGAAAAAGTAGGCAATGGATGTAGCACCCCAAACGGTTACTTCTGCACTTAACAGCAGGATTACTAACCCTAACAATAGGTATAAGCTAGATGTTTTCATCGAGAAATCAGTTGCAGCGCTAACATCATTTGCGGCTTCTTGGTTTGGGCGGCTCTTTTTGTTCTTCACCAAAATAGCTATTATTGGTATCACCATTAACCCAAGGGCAATGCTTTCTCCACGATTTAGCTCTCCGTCGTAAAGGCATAGTCCGGCTAAGATGGTAATTAATAGTAACACAGGACTTTCTTCTTTGAGCAAGTGAGTTGGCACTGGAAGTGGTGCAACTAGTGTGGTGATACCCAACACAAGCCCAATATTAGCAAGGTTAGAGCCTAAGGCGTTACCTACAGCAAGACCGCCGACATCGCTAAGGGAAGCGTTAATCGAAACGATAATTTCTGGCGATGAAGTCCCAATAGAGACCACGGTTAAGCCGATGATCATGGAGGAAATACCAAAATTACGGGCCACCCCGGCACTACCCGTGACGAATTTGTCCGCGCCCCAAACTAAGCCTAAGAGACCAGCTAGAAGTGCAATTATGGGGAGGTAGATGGTTGACATGGGGTCTCCAAAGGGTGCATGCATTATGTTTATTCGACAGTTGGAGAATGGTATAGTGCGCGACTGTAAAAGTCAGCAACGATTAAAAAGAATATTTTTTCATTAAATTTAAAAAGGAAGAACCTAGTAAAGGATTATTAAGATGGGCGGCATTATGACGAAATTTAAAAAAATCATAGGTAGCTTGTGGCTGTGCTTGAGCATTCTAGGCATGAGCCATGCTGTAAATGCTGAGGGACTGCAGCAAAGCGCAAAGCTGGAGCAAAACCCTTTTGATAATATCGAACAGATGACTGCGGAAGTCATAGGTATTATTGCTCAATACAAGGATCAATACCCTAGCAATGAAGCTGTTTATTTCGATGCTTTGGACCGTTTAATGGGGAAGTATGTCGATTTTAATCGAATTGCTGGCAGAGTCATGGGTGATTACCGTAAAAAGTCCTCTGCAGAGCAACGTGGTCGGTTTATAACATTATTTCGCGAGGGTTTGGTGGAGACTTATGGTCGAGGACTCATGAGTTATGGAGATGAAAAAATTGTCCTGGTTAACCGAAAGGCTCTAAAGCCTAAAGTCAGAGTAATTAAGGTTTCACAGCAAATTCGAAGTGCAACGGCGGTTTATCCGTTGGAGTACTGGGTGGCTCGCAAAAAGACAGGCGAGTGGAAGGTGATAAATGTGGTTTTAAATGGTATTAATTTGGAATCAATTTTTAAAAGTCAATTTAAAAAGGCGGCGCAAAGGTCGTCAGGTAAGCTCGATGAGGTTGTTGACAACTGGCTGAAGAGTACTGATTAAAGTAGTGTCGCTAGGCACTGCATGTGTTTTATGTGAGTAAAAAAATGAATCCTGAAGACGTTACAATACTATTAGAAAATGCACTCTCTAACTGTCAGGTTGAGGTGGATAGCCAAGGCAGTCATTTCAACGTTCTTGTAGTGGGTGACCTATTTGAAGGCAAGCGTGCGGTCCAGCGGCAGCAGCTAATTTATGCTGTTTTAAATGAGTCTATTTCCTCTGGCGCTATTCACGCGGTCAATATGAAGCTGTTCACTCCCCTAGAATGGCAGCATCGAACCTAGTAGAAATAGGGTGTGATGTAGGCGTTCTTGTTGGTGTGGTGTGAGTTCTCTATTTTAAGGCGATTCAATGGATAAATTAATTATTCAAGGCGGTAAGCCGCTTAACGGTGAAGTATGGATTTCTGGATCCAAAAATTCTGCGTTGCCTATTTTGTCAGCGTCGCTGCTTTGTGATGGCTTGGTTTCGATCGCTAATTTACCTCATTTGCAAGATGTAACGACCACTATAGAGTTGCTAGGTACTCTAGGGGTTACCCTTAGCGTTGATGAGAAGATGTCCGTCGAGATAGATACTTCGACTCTTAATAGTTTTACGGCACCTTATGACTTAGTAAAAACCATGCGAGCCTCTATATTAGTTCTTGGTCCTATGCTGAGCCGTTATGGCGAGGCAAATGTTTCATTCCCTGGTGGTTGCGCTATTGGCAGTCGACCTGTTGATCTACATTTGCTGGGGCTCGAGGCGATGGGAGCGACAATAGAGATTGAGAAAGGTTATATTAAAGCTCGCAGTAGTGGGCGTCTTAAAGGTGCTCGCATTCTTATGGATTTGGTGTCGGTTGGAGCTACCGAAAACTTGATGATGGCTGCGGCTCTGGCTGAGGGCACGACTATTATAGAAAATGCTGCTAGAGAGCCAGAAATTGTTGACCTAGCTAACTGCATGAATGTGTGGGGTGCAAAGGTAAAAGGTGCCGGATCAAACACGCTAGTAATTGAGGGTGTTGAAAAAATGTCGGGTGGTTCGTTTCGGGTGATGCCTGACCGAATTGAAACAGGAACTTATCTTGCGGCCGTTGCAGCGACGGGTGGAAAAATAAAGGTAACTAAGACTGACCCCTCACTGTTGGAGGCAGTATTACTTAAATTAGAAGAAACCGGTGGTATTATTACCTTTGGCGATGATTGGATAGAACTTGATATGCAAGGGCGCAGAGCGAAAGGGGTCAACCTAAAAACTGCCCCCTATCCAGCTTTCCCCACAGATATGCAGGCGCAGTTAACAGCGGTCAATGCAGTGGCTGAGGGGTTGAGTATCGTAACGGAAACGATTTTTGAAAACCGACTAATGCAAGTTCAAGAGTTAAACCGCATGGGGGCTAAAATTATTGTGGAAGGTAATTCGGCAATTATTAAGGGCGTTGAGACATTAACAGGTGCACAGGTAATGGCCTCGGATTTGCGCGCATCTGCAGCTCTAGTCATTGCAGGCTTGGCGGCTGAAGGAGAAACTATAGTTGACCGGATATACCATATAGACCGAGGTTACGAGTGCATAGAAGAAAAATTACAGCAGGTAGGCGCTGATATAAAAAGGGTACCTGATTAGGTAAAAATCAATAAAACTCATTATTTGGCTGAAGAATCATCATGACACAGATCACATTGGCGTTGACTAAAGGGCGCCTTTTAAAGGAAACACTTCCCTTGCTAGCGGCGGCGGGGATTGTTCCTGCGGAAGATGTTTTTTCTAGTCGAAAATTAGTCTTTCAGACAAATTGTCAAGGCGTAAGGTTATTAATCTTGCGCGGTTCAGATGTACCCACTTATCTTCAGTTTGGGGCGGCGGATATTGGGGTCGCTGGGAAAGACATGCTTTTAGAGCATCAGGGTGACGGTTATTATGAGCCCTTAGACCTTGGGATTGCTCGTTGTAAAATCATGACTGCGGTCACGAAAGGCGCTCCTGAGCAAAAGGGTCGACTAAGAGTCGCCACTAAATATATCAATGTGGCTCGCCAATTTTATGCGGAGCAGGGAAGGCAAGCAGATCTTATTAAGCTTTATGGTGCTATGGAGCTTGCACCTATTTTAGACTTGGCCCATGAAATCGTAGATATAGTCGATACTGGTAATACGCTGAAAGCTAATGGTTTAGAGGCTCAAGATGAGATAGCTGATATTAGCGCTCGACTGATTGTGAATAAAGCCGCTATGAAAACTAAGTTTTCTGAGATCCAGGCTATTGTAGATGCCCTTGCGGAGGTCGTTGAAAAGTGACGGCACCTCAAGCGGTTTGTCAAATTACCAAGCTAAATGCGAATGACGACGGATTTTTGTCTGCTCTGGATGCTCTCACGTCCTGGGATGAGGCGAGCAATAATAGTATCGCAAAGATTGTCGCTGACATAGTGAACGATGTTCGTATTAATGGTGATAGAGCAGTTATTGAGTACACCAATCGTTTTGATCATCGTGAATGTGAGAGCATGGATGAGTTGTGTGTGACTTCAGATGAGCTCCAGAAAGCCCTAGTTTCAATCGATATCGACACTCGTCGTGCCTTGGAACAGGCCGCGCAACGAATCAAAGATTATCATGCCCACCAGTTGCAGGAGTCATGGCAATACCAAGAGAAAAACGGCACTATGCTTGGTCAGCAGGTAACGCCTTTGGCGCGTGTTGGTATCTATGTGCCCGGCGGCAAAGCTAGCTATCCATCATCGGTACTGATGAACGCCATTCCTGCCCGGGTTGCCGGAGTTGAAGAGATAATCATGATGGTCCCAGCTCCTGATGGAGCGCTTAGCCCCCTTGTATTAGCGGCAGCAGCGATTGCTAGTATTGATCGGGTTTATACGGTTGGTGGGGCTCAAGCAATAGCGGCTTTAGCTTATGGTACGGAAACGGTCTCAAAGGTTGATAAAATTGTAGGTCCAGGTAATAGCTATGTGGCGACCGCCAAGCGATTTGTTTTTGGTGCAGTGGGACTAGACATGATCGCAGGGCCGAGTGAAATATTAGTCATCTGTGATGGCGAGACTGACCCTGATTGGATTGCGATGGATCTATTTTCTCAAGCCGAACATGATGAAGAGGCGCAGTCAATCCTTATCGCTTGGGACTCAGACTTTATCGATGCCGTGCATGCGAGTATGAGCAAATTGTTACCGACTATGGAGCGCAGAGATATTATCGCTAAATCTCTGGCAAGCCGAGGGGCGCTGATCCAGGTTGCTGATGCGAAACAGGCAGTGGAAATATCCAATCGTATTGCGCCAGAGCATCTAGAGTTGTCGGTAGAAAACCCAAAATCTTGGTTGTCAGATATCCGTAATGCGGGCGCTATTTTTATGGGTCGCTATACTGCAGAAGCCTTGGGGGATTATTGTGCCGGACCAAATCATGTGCTGCCTACTTCAGCGACATCTCGTTTTTCTTCGCCATTGGGGGTCTATGATTTCCAAAAACGTAGCTCGCTCATTTATTGTTCTAAGCAGGGCGCGTCTGAACTGGGAAAGATCGCCTCTGCGTTAGCTCGCGGTGAATCGTTGAGCGCCCACGCACGATCGGCAGAATATCGTATTGAAGATTGAATTTTTAGTTTAGCGTCATAGAGAGACTAGCTAATGAGTAAGTATTGGAGTGATCTTGTAAGCCAGCTTCAGCCCTATGTCCCTGGGGAGCAGCCGGATATTGCCAACGTCACTAAATTAAATACTAATGAGAACCCTTACGGTCCTTCTCCGCAAGTAGCGTCAGCTATTCAACAGCTTTTAAATGATGACTTACGCCTGTACCCGCCACCCAATGCAGACGGATTAAGGCAGACTATTGCCGATTACTATCAGCTCGATCCAAAGCAGGTCTTTCTTGGTAATGGATCAGACGAAGTTTTAGCTCATGTCTTTAACGGATTGCTGAAAAAGTCAGAGCCTCTATTATTTCCTGATATCAGTTACAGTTTTTATCCCGTGTTTTGTCAGCTTTATGGAATATCTTTTGAGCAGATTCCTCTAACTGAAGATTTATCCCTAGCAGTTGAAGATTACAGTCGACCAAATGGCGGGATTATTTTCCCTAACCCTAATGCGCCAACGGGTCGATTACTCGGATTGGATGCGATTGATCGGTTATTAAAAGATAACCCCGATTCGGTTGTCGTGATAGATGAGGCCTATATAGATTTTGGTGGTGAGACGGCAGTACCATTAATCGAGTTGTACGCTAATCTGCTCGTTGTTCAAACCATGTCTAAATCTCGCTCTCTGGCTGGTATGCGCATTGGTTATGCTATGGGTTCTGTTGATCTAATAGAAGGCTTGGAGCGCATTAAAAACAGCTTTAATTCATATCCATTAGGGCACTTGCCTATCGCTGCGGGCATGGCAGCCTTTGAGGATCAGAAATACTTTAAAGATACCTGTCAGCGTGTCATTAATAGCAGGGATAGGCTGACAAATGACTTGCTCAATCTTGGATTTGAAGTGATGCCTTCCGCAGGTAATTTTATCTTTGTTTGCCACGCCGACAAAGCTGCGGAAGAGCTTGTCTTAAGCTTACGCCAGAATGGCATTATTGTTAGACACTTTAAACAGCCTCGCATCGAGCAGTTTTTGCGCGTAACCATCGGCACCAAAAAGCAAAATGAACATTTAGTGAGTGTCTTAACCTTCCTGCTAGGGAGCTAGCATTAGTTAGCGCAAAGGGCGATTGCCTGCGATCACGGTGAACTCCATGACCGTGTCTTGACGAATGATGCTCAGTTTGACAGGTTGCCCTGGGGTGACATTGGTTATTTGGTTGATGCTGATATGGGGGTCGGTGACTGGTAAACCATCAATTTTAAAAATTATATCCCCCGGTATAAGACCTGCTTTTGCTGTGGGGCCACCCGGTTCCACCGAGGTCACACCAAAAATCTTAGTGATCCCCAGTTCATTTGAAATTAACCCAAGGTTAGCACTAATACCGAGCCAGCCACGCACAACATGGCCATATTGGGTGATGTCAGTTAAGACTTTTGCAGCAGCATCGGCAGGGATCGCAAAGCTTATGCCTGTTGAGCCCACATCATTGAGCGTTGCGGTATTAATGCCGAGCAAATTGCCATAGGCATCAATAAGTGCGCCACCGGAGCTACCAGAATTAATGGCGGCATCTGTTTGAATAAAATTTTCAAAAATATTTAAGCGCAGGCCATTGCGACCTTTGGCACTAATAATTCCCTGAGTAACGGACTGCCCTATCCCAGATGGGTTTCCAATTGCTAGGACAATATCGCCAATTTTTGCTTGAGAAGGTTCTCCCAGAGCAATTGGGGTTAAATTATCGGCCTCGATCTTTAAAACCGCTAGGTCTATCTCAGGATCAGTACCCACAACAGTTGCAGGTACCTCGCGTCCGTCATAGAGAAGCACTAATATCTTTACGGCTCCCTCGATCACGTGATGGTTAGTTAATAATAAGCCATCCGATTGCATAATGACCCCAGACCCGAGGGATATCCTATTGGACGCGTCGCTTCTTGATCGGGCTGCTTGAAGAGTATAAATATTGACCACGGACGGAGCGGCCCGAGACACTGCGCTCGCATAAGAAACCGGGCCGATCCAATCGGTACCAAGGTTTGATTGGCTAAGTGCCATCAAGTCAGTGACGTCATCATCCGTTTGTGGTTGAAATTGAGGGAAAGCTAAAATAAGAACCGCGGCCACAAGCAATCCAAGTATCACTGGTTTGGCGATGTATTCGATGAAAAGCTTTTTGTTTTTGGTGTCCCTCACGCATACCTCTTAGCTAGTTCGTCAATTATGTCACAACCATGCACCAGAGAAAGATCCTTTTACCGAAAATATTCGACCTATTGCCGGAGTAGATTGGATAATTTTGGATTTGGTTTCTTTGATTTTTTATAGATGAGCAGTATATGTCCTATAGACTGGACTAACTGAGCGCTATAAGACGTACAGATTTCATCGCTCAGTAATTTTTTAGCGGCTCGATCTCCAACAGACAGTTTGATCTTGATCAGTTCGTGATCATTTAGAGCACGATCAATCTCAGCACCGACATTTTCTGTGAGTCCTTTACTCGCGATGGTCACTATTGGCTTAAGGTTGTGGCCTAAACGACGTAAATGTTTTTTATCTGCAGCGGAACTTGTCATAATATGATGCTCAATTTTTAAGGTCGCTATTTTAGCGGAGATTAGGCCATCGTGAAATCTAAAAATCGTAGTTGGATCAAACAACATGTTAACGACCCTTATGTGAAGCAATCTCAGCGTGATGGTTATCGGTCTCGCGCTAGTTATAAATTGCTAGAGATCGTTGGGAAAGATCGTCTAATCCGATCCGGCATGACCGTCGTAGATCTAGGATCTACTCCGGGGGGCTGGTCTCAGGTGGCGGCTCGGTTAGTTGGCCACAACGGCAGAGTGCATGCTCTGGATATACTGCCGATGGACCCAATTGCTGGCGTGGACTTTATTCAGGGCGATTTTACTGAGGAGGCGATTTTTACTCAGTTGATAGATTTAATCGGAAACCGAGCGGTAGACCTTGTAATTTCGGATATAGCCCCCAATTTAAGTGGTAACAAGGCAGTTGATCAGCCGGCGATGATTTATCTGGCTGAATTAGGCGTTGATCTGGCTAATCGCGTTTTATCGAAAAACGGTGTGTTTATCGCCAAGCTTTTTCAGGGACAAGGATTTGATCCATTTGTGCAACAAGTTAGAACACTGTTTAATGGAGCGTCTATTATTAAACCAGATGCTTCGAGATCTCGATCTAGGGAAGTATATCTGGTTGCCAAAGGCTTAAAAGCTAAAAAATGAGGAATAGAACTTGAACGATCTGGCAAAAAATTTAATTGTATGGCTGATTTTAGCAGCCATATTAATGTCTGTATTTAATAGCTTTTCACCGAAGCCTGAAGATAACAACATCGATTACTCGACCTTCGTTAATGAGGTCAGAAATGATCGTGTTAGTGAGGTTTTGATCGCTGATCTTATTATTTATGGTGAGCGTAATGATGGGTCGAAATTCAAATCTGTGCGCCCAAATATTCAAGACCCGAAATTAATGGATGATCTCGTTAATCACAATGTCAAAGTGGCAGGTAAGGAGCGAGAAGAACCAAGCTTGATATCTCAATTGTTTGTCGCAGCTTTCCCTATCCTATTAATTTTAGGCATTTTCGTCTTTTTCATGCGCCAGATGCAGGGCGGCGGAGGCGGTAAAGGTGGGCCAATGAGCTTTGGTAAAAGTAAAGCTAAGTTGCTAACCGGCGATCAGATTAACACCACATTTGCTGACGTTGCAGGTGTAGATGAGGCAAAAGAAGATGTCGCTGAGTTGGTTGAATTTTTAAGTGAGCCGAGTAAATTCCAGCGTCTTGGTGGTCGCATTCCTAAGGGGGTGCTGATGGTCGGTCCGCCAGGCACAGGTAAAACGTTGCTGGCTAAAGCTATCTCGGGCGAGGCTAAGGTGCCATTCTTTTCTATCTCTGGCTCAGATTTTGTCGAAATGTTTGTCGGTGTAGGTGCTTC
>Ga0209660_1000121_pt1 | contig 47723 bp, 38 predicted proteins | sample SaaInlV_100m_DNA_2_FD_184659 | JGI IMG/M metagenome (GOLD analysis project Ga0209660, IMG submission 184659) | Marine microbial communities from expanding oxygen minimum zones in the Saanich Inlet - SI072_LV_100m_DNA (SPAdes) (version 2) | ecosystem: Environmental > Aquatic > Marine > Intertidal... | reverse complement strand
CAGTGGGTGAACAATAGATAGGCATATCAAGTTTCTGTCCCATCACCGTCACTGACATGTCGACAGTTTCAACACCGCGCAGTACGTTAGGCACCAAGTCACAATCATCGAAACTTGCGCTATTCCTGCCGTGAGTTATTTCATCGTCAGCCGCGCCATCAATATAATCAAAAATAGGCCCTGGCAAACGCTTGCGCGCTAGAGATCGAAAATCATGGAAGTTATGACACTGTTTTAAACCCACATAGGTTCTCCTAATTATAGGGAGCTTAAGACTCCTATTCAGCGTGCGTATTACGTTCAACTAACAGCTGCACACTAGAACCACCTCACCATAATATAGATAACGAAGTAGAACCAGTATAAGTGTGCCCATTATTTTGCTTGGGATACTAACAGATCTACAAGACCCTAGATTCTCAAACAATACATACGAATAGTATGAAAGGGTCTGTACACTTCGCTCCCAATATTTATCTAAAAGACTATAGATTTTCTTGTTGCGGTGACTCAACTAACTAGCTGGGCTATGATGGCTGGCTTATCAAAAGAACAAAACCTTACGCGTAAAATAAAAAAACATAGGAACCCTTATCAAGGCCAATAACAATTTATTGAGGCGACACATAATGAAAAGGAAGACATTTTATCTAGCCCTAACCTTACTTATTGTTAGCGTTACTCAGGGTTGCGAAAACAACACCAATCGCACTGAATCAAGTGCGTCCGTGCAGCATGTTAAAGCGCCACGGACAATGGCTGCGATTGCCATATCTGACAGCTACGGCGCACAGGTCAGCCAGGATATTCTTAATGCCGGTGGCAATGCAGTTGATGCAGCAGTGGCGGCGGGCTTTACATTGGCTGTCACCTTTATTGATGCAGGCAATATTGGTGGTGGTGGCTTTATGACCATTAAGATGGGTGATGAAATTGCGTTTCTTGATTATCGCGAAAAAGCGCCCTTAGCTGCACACAAAAATATGTACTTGGACACTGAGGGCAATGTGATTGACAATATTACTTTGATCGGCGCTCAAGCTGTTGGTGTGCCGGGCACTGTCGCTGGATTTCGGGAAGCTCATAAAAAGTTTGGTAAATTGCCATGGAAAGATCTGATCAATCCAGCTATAAAATTGGCTAGAGACGGTTTTATGCCGGCTCCAGCTCTAGTCGATAATGTTCATCGTTTGAAAGGCCAGTTTGTTGGCAAAACTAACTTTAATGCCTATTTTGAATCGATGAAAGTCGGCCGTTTATTTAAACAACCAGAGCTAGCGAAGACCTTAGGCCGTATAGCGGAAAGTGGCGCGGACGATTTTTACCGAGGTGAGACAGCGGCGCTTATAGTAAAAGAGATGCAGGCAAGTAATGGCCTGATCACAGCGGAAGACTTAGAAGGTTATAGGGCAGTTTGGCGTGAACCGGTGCGTGCGAAATGGCGCGAGTATGAAGTCATCTCTGCCCCGCCGCCTAGTTCAGGCGGCTTTGCCATTGTGCAGTTGTTAAAAATGAAAGACTACTTAGATGATTCCTTTCAGGGCGTCGATCACAACTCTGCACAGTACATTCACCTAGTAGCCGAAATGGAAAAAAGGGTTTTCGCCGATCGTGCTGAGTATTTAGGAGATCCTGACTTTTTTGATGTGGATATCAATACATTAATCAGCAATGATTATGTCTCCAAGCGTGCAGCCGAGATTAATCCGACAGCAATATCACCCTTAACCAGTATTAACCCCGGGCTAGAATCGCCCAATACCACCCATTATTCCATCGTGGACCAGTGGGGCAATGCGGTGTCTAATACTTATACCATCAACTGGGATTATGGCAGTGGCGTGGTCGTAGGAGGCGCAGGCTTTTTACTCAACAATGAAATGGACGATTTCAGTGCCAAGCCAGGCGTCCCGAATATCTACGGTGTCGTGGGTAACGTAGCCAATGAGATTCAGCCTAGTAAGCGTATGCTCTCATCTATGTCACCGACCATTTTACTTAAAAATGGTGAAGTAGAAATGGTACTAGGCACACCCGGCGGATCAACTATCTTCACCACTGTTTTTCAAGTCATTATCAATATTTTAGACTTTGACATGACTCCTAGTGAAGCGATTGGAGTGACACGGTTTCACCACCAGTTGGTGCCTATAGATCTTATTACCTACAGCGGTTACACCATTGGCCGGCCGTTGCCAGAACAGACAATTAAAGACCTTTCCAATAAGGGCTATCGGTCAGAGCCTCACGCTTTTGAGTACGGTGATGTTCAGATAATTATGAAAGACGGCGACTCTTGGATTGCTGCTTCAGACCCTCGTGATCGCGGCGAATCAAGGGTTTTTGACGTAATCTCAAAAACCCTTGACCACTAGCGCAAGTAACTCTTACCTATAGAGTTACTTGCAGTTTAATGCCTATATTTCTCCCCGGTAATGGAACTTCGTCCTTCACGAAAGACGAGTGGTTTCTAGCCACTTCATCGAGCAAGTTTTTAGCAAACAACGACACTGTTGCAGTCTGCTTTTTACCGAAGCTGAATGTTTTTACTGCATTGAAATCCAGCATGCTAAAGCCACTGGTAATGGTTTCATTTATGCCAATATCATCTTGATTTTGAACATCTTTGAGATCCAGTTTTAATTCGAGATTATCTTCAGAATAGGCGATCGAATAAATGTTTCTTGAAGGAGTTATTCGTGGGATATTTCGCTTATCACTGAATTCCCCCAAGACTGAGTCTCGTCCAAACGACAGCGATAAATCACCCCGTTTTAACGTGAGGGTGGTGCCAAATTCAAATTCATAGCCAAAAAATTCAGCATCTTTCTGTAAATGCTTGGCAAGAATAAGGCCTTCGTCGTGATGCTCTTCATCATGATCAGTATGCTCCTCTTCGGTTTCATCAAGGAGATAAATGTAATTATCAACATCGTTTTTGAACACGGTGAAGACACCAAAAAAACCGTTTTTATCATAGTTTAATGTTAGATCCACATTTTTAGATCGCTCAGACTTTAGACCGCTATTACCCACTTCAAAGCGACCGGAAGCAAGATGGGGGCCGTTCATGAAAAGTTCCACTGCAGAAGGCGCTCTTTCAACAATTGCTGAACTTAAATTAAGGCTAACATTATCATCGACATCAAACCCCAGGCTCATCGCAAAACTTGTATTATCAATATTTCTATCGAAATACTCTGCATCTTCGAGCTCGTCTTCATGAACTTCCTGATGGTTTTCACTGTGCCTTACAGACCCTTTTCTACGTATCCGATCATGCCTAATACCGACGTCCAGATGAACTAAATCCAATTCTTTACTCACGAAATAACCCAAGGTCATCTCTTCACTGGTTGTGGGGTTCATGAATGCTTCTTCACCAATAATTGAGATATCTTCCTCTACAAAATTAACCGACACTTTTTGTAAAAGTGAACCATTGGTCAGATCAAAGATCGCCCCGTACTCTTTGGCATCATTGGTAAACAGCGTTGGGCCCTCCTCATGAAGCTCATCGCCATGTTCTTCAACCTCGTCGTTATGCTCCCCCTCACCTTCGGCGTGTTGCTCGGTTAATGAGTAATCGGTGTCTCTGAGATAATAATTGACCTTTTTTAGCCAAGAGCTGTTTACCGCATAGGACCCTTCTAAGTTCAGCACCTCTGAATCAGTCGTAGAGAAAACTCTCTCTCCTTCGTGTTCCTCTCCTTCTTGTTCCTCCCCATGAAAGGGGATACCATAAAGACTTTTGACGCGATTAATTGAAACACCGAAATAGCCCCAGTCTCCGGCTTTGGAAATACCCAGTCTTGTCGCTGTAGATTCATAACCTGAATTAGCTAAATAACCCGGTTGTTCCTCGTCAGCATGACCTTCATCTTCTTCATGATCGTCATGCTCATCTTCAAAGTGGAGCATCGTTCCATTGGGTATATCAAAATCGCCAAACTGAGAGTCCTTATAAGCAAAGCTAAGATTCAACCCGCCTATGGCATTTTGGTAAGAGACATTGTGGCTGTCCCCATCATTTACAGACTGAGCCTCTAGCCCCACCTTTAGTTCTGATGTCGAAAAGTCTTTCCTGGCGATCGTATTGTCTACAACATTAATAATGCCGCCGATGGTGCCATTAGAATAAAGTAATGAGGACGGCCCTCTAACAACTTCAATTTGCTGTATGTTGTTCAAATCAACATCGTTAATATGGTCGGCACCAAGGCCAGAAACATCTCTAACGACCATACCATTACTTAATATTTTGACACGGTTGCCTGACATTCCTCGAATAATAGGCTGCCCGACGCCTGCACCATAATCAGTGGAAGAAACACCCAGAAGATTATCTAAAGATTCTCCTAAACTTTGAGATGCATTGGTTGAAATATCTTCACCACTGACGACATGGAGTGGGTTTTCAATATCGCTTAATGTTTGATCTACCAAAGATGATGTAACGATCACTTCTTCTAATACATTTGAAACTGTATTACTACTGCATAGGGCGCTCAACACAAGTGCTGCACAAATACGCTGGTTCATAGAACCTCCTGGAAAAATTTAAATTTAATGTGTAATAAATAAAATCAAACTTAAACTTTAGGTGGTGCTCGAGAGAGATAGAGAGAGAATCTTGAACGTAAGGGCCCTGAAACAGGCTCTTGGGAAAATAGGTCAATAACAAAACTGGCTGCAAGTACATCACTGGCAGAAGAAACTAGGGTGCCTTTGAATACATGGCAACTATCACACTCTAATTGTGCACCAAAGTTTTGGCCAAAAGTATGCGTCGAGTCGTGGACTAGATTATTAGCCACGAAAAACACTGCCATGAGCAGCAGTAGCGCAGAATACTTTTTAATCCTAATCACTGACAAGACTACAACCTTTCAATTCACCGATAATCTTAAACGGAATACAAGTGGCCACTATAGAACACTTTTATATAATTGCAATGCACAGAACATGACAGCCTTCACAATAATTACCCTTAATTAACGACAGTGTTTAGACGTAAAGTCCTCCGCACAGCTGAAAATCAATCGTTTGCGTTGTGGATCCATATTTTCCAGGGTTTTGCGCATAAACGACAAGCGTGGGTTATTTTTCAATACACCCATATGACGGCTTACAAACCGCCAGTGAGGCCTTATACTAACCGAAAATGAATAGCATAAATACCTTACCTGCTGAAGAAGGGAATTAGCATTAGCTACTAGTATTAAAATTTCTAAAGTGGAAGTAATTAACGCCGTCTCCCTTATTGGCGTTATCAATCATAGTGCCAGCCAGTAAGTTAGCGTCAATACTACGATACTGACTTAAGCCCCCAATTAGCAGAGGGTCAACGAATTTTGAAAAGAGCTGGCCCGCTTTCTCTGCACTTCTTTTCTCTTTCCTATGGCCAATCAATAATCCAGGACGATAAATGTTGATGTTTGAGAAACCCAGTAACTTTATCGCCTCTTCTAATTGCCCCTTCGTCCGTAAATAAAAGTTCTTCGCACTCGCGTTCGCGCCCACCGAAGAGACCAGGCTTAACCCTGTCGCACCGGCTTCTATAGCTTTTTTGGCCACCGCAAAAGAATACTCAAAATCGACCGTTCTGAAGGCATCACGGCTACCCGCAGTCTTAATGGTGGTGCCCAAACAAAGGTAGAGATGCTGGCAGCCTGGCAACTCACCGTTAATCAAAAAGTCTTTGAAATTAATTTCCAGCATTCCAGAATTCGCCGGTAGATCTTCAATCTGTCGCCTTACTAATGCGATTGGCCTATCTCCACGAGCCGCTAATTGGCTGAGAATACTATTTCCCACCAACCCTGTAGCACCTGCAATAATAGAATATGTCATTTAATTCTCCTAGCCTGACCAGTTTGGTGGAGCCTCAACACGAAAATAAGCTGTTAGTTAGGCGTATAAATGTATTCATCCCCTTCAACAAAGTCTTCCGCTAAGGTCTTGTCGATCATGATAGGCATTTGCGTTGTGGGTAAATAAAGTGGCCCGTCAGATTCTCTCTGATGCTCGGCCAGTAAATCCTTAAGCTGTTTGACAATGTCAGGTCGACTGGCCGCTAAATTGTGTTGCTCAGTCGGATCTTCCGCAAGATCATAGAGCCACTGTTGCGGTCCGTCCGTCGGACGGTCATTAACCTGTAATTTCCAGTCGCCATGACGCACCACCTGATAGTGTCCGTTTTGCCAAAACAAATTTTCACGAGTCCAGTTGGCAGTATCTTGCTTAATCGCCAAAGGTAGTACATCAAGTCCATCTATAATAACACCTGTGGGTTGACTGGCGCCCGCAGCCGCGACGATCGTGGGCATCACATCAATATGGGCTACAGGGGTTTCAACCACCGTACCCCCAGCAATCTTACTCGGCCATTTGATCATCATAGGGACGCGCAGCCCGCCTTCAAACATGGTGATCTTCCAACCCCGAAAAGGTTGATTGACCTCAGGAATACCAATGTAGCCGGCACCACCGTTGTCACTGGTAAAGATAACTACTGTGTTGTCCGACAGGCCCTCCTCTTCTAGCGTCTCCAAAATACGCCCCACACTTCGATCAATCGCTCTAACCATCCCTGCATATACACGCTTCCGGTGCGGCTTTATATCACCCACCGCCTCATAATCTTCGCGGGTAGCCTGCAGAGGCGTGTGCGGACCCCAGTGGGCCAAATAGAGGAAAAAAGGTCTATTTTTATTGGCTTTGATGACGTTAACTGATTCATCTGTCCAATAGTCCGTTAAGTAACCCTTGGGTTTGAATCTGTCGGCATCACCTGAATTGAACGAATTAGCATAGATCATTGCTGCCCAAAGGAAAGGATCAATAGGGTCAAAAGATAATTTTGCATTGACAACATTAGGGTCATCCTCCGGAAGATACAACCCACTGGCCATTAATAAACTGTCGTCAAAGCCCTGTTGGTGTGGTGCCATGCCATTGGCACGGCCTAAGTGCCATTTACCCACATGTGCCGTGTAATAACCGCTCGTCTTAAGTATTTCGGCGACCGTTACCTCTTCAGCCGGCAGGCCTTTAAGCTCATAGACTGGGTGCGTGGCTTCCAAGGCTTCATCATAAAAACCAGGTGGAAGATTGTTGTCCATTTGTTGAGATATGCTGTTAACCATTTTCCCCATACCTGCCGGTGTGGGGGTAAATTCAAACCCGGTGCGGGTGGGATATCGGCCGGTCATCATCATCGCACGGGAGGGCGCACAAGTGCTGGCACCGGAGTATGACTGGGTAAATACAGCCCCCCCTGCCGCCAACTGATCAATGTTTGGCGTTTCAATGAGGCCGCCGCCGAATGTCGATATGTCGTTGTAACCTAAGTCATCAGCAACAATAAGAATAATGTTGGGTGGGCGGTCGCCTTTCGCACTAGCGGTAACTGCAGGGCCCTGTTGCCAGGGGACTTCTCTTGCTGGCCCGACATCAATATTTGCGAACCGGTATTTAATGACACCAAGTAAAATATCTGTGCGCTTAACCCAAGCCACGGAGCCTAAAACTATCGCTATTACTAATAGTGCGAGTAAGGTTTTTTTCATTTCGCTACCCCGAACAACATCGACATCAAATAAATTATGAATATTACCTCGTCAAAATTATCCACTTAATTTTGGATTGGGTAATACTACTTTAGGGTAACCTTTGCATATTGGCAGTACTTATGTCAATTTTATGCTGGCTCTTTTTGATCGCAACTAAACGTAACCTAGTTCATTGTTGAGCAGTCCGCAGAATGCTACTATAAAATCTCGCAAGAAATCCAGAGCTCGGTGAGCATAGAGAACCAATTGGAGTCTGTTTCATGATAATAATGTTCGACAAGCTGCTACAAAATATTACGCTGAGTATTCTTATCCTACTCTCAAGCAGCTATGGTTTAGCGTTGGAGTCGATAGATAATGCGGCCATTGTCCAGCCTGGCGCTCCAGGCCAGCCTACACGAGATCTTGACGCTAAAACTGCTGTAGCGATTGCAGACTCATCTTATAGCAATGCTGACGTGCAATTCATGCAAGGAATGATGGTGCATCATTATCAAGCACTATTGATGTCTCGTTTTGCTCCTCAAAGAACTAATAACCAAGCTATTCTCGATTTAGCAGGTCGTATTGATGTCTCCCAAGACGATGAGATTAGTTTTATGCGAGACTGGCTAACCGAACGGATAGAATCAGTGCCCGATATCACTAGTGCGCATGCGAAGCACATGAGTCACATGATGGAGGGGATGGCCTCAGAAGAACAGATGGCTCAGCTAGGGGGATCAAAAAGTACAGGCTTCGACGAACTCTTTTTAACTCTTATGATCAAGCACCATGACGGCGCAATAGAAATGGTTAAGGATCTTAGAGAGCAATCTGGGTCAGCTTATGATCCACAGCTAAATGAGTTTGCATCTGACGTTACCAATGATCAGACGGTAGAAATCGAGCGCATGAATGGTCTTCTTATAGGACTTTCCAGCGATCCGCGAGCGGGACTTTCTGCAGGGCTCTTTGATGCCGAAGAAGCCATCATGAATATGCAATTGTTTGCGGCCCAACGTAAACCTCCGGGATTTTTTGACCCTGCTAACCCTTCAGCTCGAGGCAACGATGGACCAAAAAAAGCAACAGAATTGGGAGGTGGCGAAGTAAAAGAGGAAGACGAAAAGCGCAAACCAGTTGAAGATGCCGCCGATGACCGGCGTTATCCGATGCTCAGTTTTTCTAATACAGACATGGCTTTTCGTGATGACCTGCTAGTTACCGGCAGCTATCATGGCTTTAATATGTACCAAATCGATGACACAGGTCTACCAATCCTAACAGCATCCGTGGTGTGCCCAGGCGGTCAAGGTGATGTATCAATCGTCGGAGACTTGCTGATTATGTCGGTCGAACAGACGCGAGGCCGTCTTGATTGTGGCCTACAAGGTGTGAGTGAGGATATCAGTGCAGAGCGTTTCCGCGGCATACGCATATTTGATATCTCTGATTTAACTCGGCCCCTACAAGTCGGAGCCGTGCAGACCTGTCGTGGCTCTCACACCCATTCAGTGGTTTCCGGTCCCTCAGCAGATGGCAAAATATTGGTCTATAACTCAGGAACCTCAAGCGTGCGCAAGGAAGAGGAGCTAGAGAATTGTATCGACGGCACTCCGGGAGATGACCGCACCGCCCTTTTTCGCATCGATGTTATTGAAATACCGATTGATGATCCTTCTAAATCACGCATTATAGATAGTCCCACAGTATTTTCCGATACAAAAAGCGGTGTTCTGGCAGGACTATGGCGCGGTGGAGATCATGGCGATGATACTCAAGAAACCCATCGCACAGATCAATGTCACGACATAACGGTATTCCCAACAGCTAAATTAGCTGCGGGTGCATGCTCAGGTAATGGCATACTGTTTGATATTAGTGACCCTCGAAAGCCGACAAGAATTGATGTCGTAACCGACGCTGGTTTTGCCTATTGGCACTCAGCCACCTTTAATAATGAAGGTACTAAGATTCTGTTCACTGATGAATGGGGTGGCGGCCGTCGATCACGTTGTCGCGCGTGGGATCCTATGAACTGGGGCGCCGATGCCATTTATGACATTGTTGACCAACAGCTTAAATTCCAAGCCCACTATAAAATGCCAGCACCTCAATCAGAAACCGAAAACTGCGTCGCTCATAACGGTGCAATTATTCCCGTGCCTGGCCGAGATATCTTTGTGCAGGCTTGGTATCAAGGTGGGATTTCCGTCGTCGACTTCACTGACTCCTCTAGTCCTATTGAGATCGCCTACTTTGATCGTGGGCCTGTGCATGAAGAGGACTTGTTAACTGGAGGATATTGGTCCGCCTATTACTATCAAGGTTCTATTTATGGCACCGAAATCGTACGTGGGCTAGATGTGTTAAAGCTATTACCCAGCGAGTACCTCAGCCAAGACGAGATAAATGCAGCTGCTATGGCCTATCCCATAACAGGCCCAAAGCAATCATTCAATCCGCAACAACAAGTACCAATGACATGGCCAGCAGCGCCTGAGGTAGCGAATGCTTATATCGACCAGCTACTCAGGGCCAATAAGATCAATAAAAGCGGCGCATCTCGACTAAAACAGCTACTCAGTCAAGTTGGTAATGCTATGGATACTGGTGGCAACAATACACTCGCCAGAAAACTGGGTCGAGTCAAGATATCAGCGAAAAATGCAATCATTAATACCCAAACGGCTGACCGACTTAAAAAGTTGCATAGCGCACTTAAAGGTATAGCCAAAGGTCTTGAGAACTGAGGTGCATTATCAACTTCAATATTGGTCGCTAGCGAGGCTGAGGCGTTGGTTAATTTTATAGGTTTTGCTAAACCATCCCCCACCTTTTAAGTCTCCACGATTTATCTTCTGTAGCGCCTGGTGCAAGTCTAATAAATCATCACGCGTTAAAATAGGGGCTCCTGACGTTGCCTCTCGATGAGCGGTCAGCAACCTTGTTGTGTCATTAATAATGCTTAACAACCTTGCTGCCGTTTGTTCATAGTCGTCTAAGTCAGATCCAGGTAACATCGCATAAAGAAGCCCGTCATAAATGTAATCACCAGCAAATAGTAAATCGCTCTGCTCATCCCAAAGTATTAAGGAATCTGGCGTATGTCCTGGCGCATTTAGTATCTTTAACGTGCGCCCACCGAGATCTATATGCGTATTGGGTTGCCACCATTCGCTGACATTTAAAACAGGGTTTTTAATATTCTCCAAAAACCCTAGGTGCTGCATAGATGATATTTTGAAACCATTTTCCGTTGCCCTTGCTCGCGTTGAGGGCACATCAAGCATTGCTATTGATGCAAAACGATCATGATTGCCGACGTGATCATAATGCAAGTGTGATGCTACAACAGTGACCGGAAGATCAGTTAAAGATGCAATGACTGGTTTGATATCTTTCAACCCAGGGCCTGAGTCAAACAATATGGCACGCTCATCACCAAGGATTAAATAATTGTAGTTAACCTGCCAGTATCGTGGCTCACCAATGGCGATCGTTTTTTCATCGATATATTCAAGCGTGAAGTAATTATCAAACCATTTTACATGCTGTGGCTCTTCCGACTTTTCGTTCAAAGCCGGAGGGCCACCAATAAACCCTGTGATAGCAAGCATTAACACCACTCGGTTTGACCAAGTTGTGGCCACCAGAATCAAAAGTGCTAGCACAACGACATTTTTTGTCATGTTTTAAGAACCCTAGGGGACGCTGGACTTTTTTAACCATCGCATTTGAATCACTAAACCTACCAAATAAATCAACAGAAATGCTTTATGAAAACCAAGCACCAAAGGATCATCAAATGAGTCAACGAAGGGGTCGCCAAGGGGCAGGCGCCTCAAGAAGTCAGTGATCGCTGGGATCATATGGAAAAGTAATGTGCTTGAGTAGCCTAGCGCTTGAAAGTATTTAGAAAAGGAGCCAAAAAGCTTAAACTTCTCCATAATAACACCGCCAGCAACCGCAACTAAGGTTAAAACAGCAAGCATATGAGCCACGCCAAAGCCACCCTGGTTATATATTCCCAATGCCGATCCAGCAACAATGATAGTGATTAACACGTAAAGTTTTCCTGACCGCTGGTCTAGCGAAATAGCCTTATGTTTAATCAGTGTGTAAAAAGCGATAACCAAGGCTGCTACGCCCAGTATGGTGTGAAACCACCCTAGTAATGTCATGTCTGGCATAACTATTCCCTCAATTTTAATTAATTATCTGTGTGGATTAACTAGATACTTTTCACCCGTTGCTTGTTTTGAATAGACTTTAATTGTTTCAGGCTGAAGCATCTCTTCAAACGATACCTCTTGGGTATATTGGCTGGCAAACGTAGTTTTTATTTCTTTAGCGACTCGCTCACGCATCTGCTGGAATCGTTCCATACCAATCCTTCCGATCATTGGGGTTAAAAGCCATCCACCCAATCCCCACTGCATACCGAATGATCGATTCAAAACAGTTGGCGTTTGATCTAGGCCCCCATAAATATAAACTTGCTTATAGGTATCTGAACCATAACGACTGTATTCCTTAGCGGTCTTGTTTGCGGCTATTTCCATTGCCGCAAGTATTTGCCCTGGCAACTTACCTTCATTGCCACCCCCTGTCGCATCAAAGCCCAATGTAGCGCCCGTTGCTATTAAAACGGCTACCAAATCCTTCATGAAATCAGGGTCACTGGTATTACAGACGTACTCGGCGCCGAGATTTTCAAGCATCTTAACTTGTTCAGATTTTCTCACGATATTAACAAGAGGAACTGAGTCGTCCTTACAGATTTTAACTAGCATTTGACCCAGATTTGAGGCAGCAGCAGTATTGATAATAGCGCTGTGATTTTCCATTTTCATTGTTTCAACAAACGCTAAGGCTGTTAACGGATTTACAAATGAAGATGCTGCTTCAGCGGATGTTGTGTTGTCACCCATAACCAAACAACTGCTGGCTGGAAGACAACGATATTGGGAATACATGGCCCCACCTGCCGCACCAACCGTCTTTCCTATTAGCCCTTTGGCATTAGCGCCGGCATCTACAATAACGCCACCGCCTTCATTGCCCACTTGCATGGACTGATCCAACCTTGGCTTCATCGCTCCCATTAAGCCAGGGTGTATTTTCATGGTGGCGACCGTGGCATCTCCAGAACCAGAAACACTCAAACTATCGAGATCGGCTGCAAAACTTATCAGAAGCCCAAGATCCGACGGATTAATAGGAGACGCCTCTACTTTGATTAACACGTCATTTTCGGAAGGCGTAGGCTTTTCTACAGTGGCAATAGAAATCTCTATATTTCCATCACTCGTTACGGTTGATCGTATTTCTCTTGAAGTTTGTTCTGACATGCTTACTTTCCCTTTAGATGATTGTCCATGACGAAGATATTACCTTTCGACAGTATGATATATCGACTAGGGTGATTTAAACAAGTAGACAATATAATCATACTGGTATATAAATACAAACTATGACTAAACAACTAAACAATCCAATTACAAACTCCTTAAAGCTGATTGGCGGCAAGTGGAAAATATCTATTATCTACAATTTACGTAGAGGCCCCCTCAGGTTTGGAGAATTGAAAAGAATTTTGTCTCCCATTACCCAGCAAATGTTAACTAAGCAACTACGGGAAATGGAGAGAGATCAATTGATTGACCGTAAGGTGTTTGAAGTTATACCCCCTAAAGTAGAATATTCTCTCACTCCATTTGGTAAATCTCTAAATCCAGTTTTGGACTCTTGGTGCAAGTGGGGCACAGAAAACCAAACATTGATACAGACCATATTTGATGATAATTTGCCTTAAGAAAGAATTTTAGTAGTTGGGTCCAGTGCATCGAGTTATAGGCGAGTCGAAAGCCCACTGATAGTTCATCGATCGAAATAAAATACTTTTTATTTCCTCCAAATAGTGCCTCCTAGACTAGCAGGATAGCTAGTACACAAGATCGATATAATCTGTGATTATCCGGTCTTAATCGAAAGTTATTCCCACTATGAATGTGTTTAGGGACTTTTGATAATATTGATTTTAAAGGTAAGCCACAACGCTTATACACTCAGAATCCATTTCATCAAATAGATCAATCCGCGAGAAAATATATGAACCAAGTATCTGACAGACTCCATCATGTATTCAAAATCCAGTCCCAACATAAATGGGTTAACAAAGTATCGACCGCTGAGCAGCGTATTGAAAAACTACTTAAACTTAAAGCAGTGGTGCAGTCTAGAGAAGATGATGTAGTGCAAGCACTGCATGCTGACTTGCGCAAAGATGCAGAGGGAGCGCGAAGTGAGGCAACTCCAATTTATGGAGAGGTTGATCAGGCTTTGGCAGAACTGTCTAATTGGATGACCCCCATTGAAGCTGACCCCACGCCTTTTATTGGCAACCGCGCCAAGATCATGCCTGAAAGCCGGGGTGTTGTTCTTTTATTTAGTCCTTGGAATTACCCATTTGCGCTGCTTTTCCAACCCTTGGTATCGATCATCGCAGCAGGGAACTGTGCATTGGTTAAGCCAAACGAATTGGCTCCGCATGTTAGTAAGCTAGCTGCCGAAATTATCAATGAAGTCTTTGACGAAAAAGATGTTGCCGTGTTTGAGGGGGGCATTGATCTCGCGAATGAAATGCTGGATTTGCCAATAGATCATATCTTCTTTACCGGCAGCCCTGCGGTTGGAAAAATTATTATGACGGCGGCAGCCAAACATTTAGCCTCTATAACACTTGAACTCGGTGGTAAGAATCCTGTTATTGTGGATCGTACCGCTGATCTGCAAACATCGGCAGCGACTATTGCCGCGTTTCGTAATATCAATAATGGTCAAGTATGTCTCTGCCCTGAGAATGTCTGGGTGCCTGAAGAGATGGCAGAAGAGTTTATGGCCATCGTACAGGGTACTTTTCAGGCCATGTTTTATACTGATGGGAAGCTTAACCCAGACACCAACGGCAAGATTATTGATGAGCGCAACTACCAGCGGGTAAAAGGCTACATCGATGATGCCCGCGAAAAGGGAGCCACCGTTATCTGCGGCGGAGAGGGCGATCCCGAGTTGCGCTCAATCCATCCAACCATCATGACTAATGTGCCTGAAAATGCCACTATCATGAGTGAAGAGACCTTCGGCCCGATACTCAACATATTTACCTACAAAGAGGTAGATGAGGCCATCACCCACATTCAACAGCAACCCAAACCCTTGGCTCTGTATATATTTACCAACGATGATGACTTTAGCGAGATGATACTCAGCAAAACATCCTCAGGAGGTGTGACAGTTAATAATTGCTTGATGCATGTGGCCGTGCCGGGAATGCCTTTTGGTGGAGTAAACAGCAGCGGCATAGGCGCTTACCACGGAATATACGGTTTTAAAGAGTTATCTCATCAGAGATCTATCCTATTTATGTAAGTAAATTTAATCTGCACTATCAAAGTTAACCAGAGTAAATATGGAACAAAACAAACCAGCATGTCGTTTTTATATAGAAGATAACACCGTAGGTATAGCGTACCTACCTTATTATATTGGGGGAATCCCTTAATTTAATCGATGGTTATTTTCGTTCTCTTAATAATTTATCTTGGTGTCATCCGAATGCCGCCGTCCATTCTTATTGTTTCACCATTGGTGTAGTCGCTCTCAACGATATAACAAGCCAAGTGGGCAATTTCTTCTGCCCTTCCGAGCCTCTTAGGGAACAGCACAGTTGCCTCTAGCTTATTAAATATGTGCTCGGGCATCTTATTGAAAATAGGCGTGTGGATTAGGCCAGGAGCAATGGTGTTTACACGAATACCATGCTCGGCAAGATCTCTTGCCAGGCAAATAGTCATACCAATAATACCTCCCTTAGAGGCTGCGTATGCAGACTGACCTATTTGACCTTCATACCCGGCAACAGACGCGGTATTGATAATCACGCCGCGAGAACCGCATTCGGTAACGGGTTCCTGGGAGGCCATTTGTACCGCTGCTAAGCGAAGTACATTAAATGTACCAACCAGGTTAATATCAATCACCTTTTTCCAATGATCTAGAGGGTAAGCAACGTTTTCACGGCCCACTGTTTTGTGGGCTCCGCCAATCCCGGCAAAATTATTACAGATATGAATAGCACCAAAATGGCTAACAGCTTCATCTACTGCGGCAGCTACATTATCTTCCTGAGTGACATTTGTATGGACATAAATAGCCCCATCGCCAAGCTCTTCAGATAGCGCATGGCCCCTTTCGTCATTCATATCCATAATGATCACTTTCGCACCCTTCTCAACATAACTTCTAGCCGTCGCTTCGCCTAAGCCGGATGCTCCACCAGTTATCAAGGCTACTTTATTTTTAATGTCCATTATAGATCCTTTCGTGTTAGTAAAATTAAAATGAGGGTTGTTTATAGCTTACGATGAGGTTGTGAAACACTGATCAAGCAAGGATTAAGTACAAATGCTGCTCGCCCGCTGACTAAATCTCAATCATTAATTCTTTTTAGCAACCGTTTGGCCGATTTGAGATGCGGTATATCAGCCATTTTACCGTCCAACTGAAGAGCACCCTTACCAGGGTTAGCTGCAAATAATTCAACAATCAGTTTTGCATTATCTATTTCATTTTGAGTAGGCGAGAACGCCTGATTGATTGGATCAACTTGTGACGGATGGATAGCCAACTTACCGGTATAGCCTATGGCACGCGCCGCCACGCACTCTGCTTGCAGACCCTCATGATTGTCTATTTCAGGGAACACGGTATCTAGTGCCTGCACCCCCAATTCTCTAGCTTTAGCCAGACATAAGGTGCGGGCTAATTCGAAAGGCGGTAAAAACCTGCCCTGCTGATCACGGTTTGTTGTAGCACCTAGTTCTGTTGTTAGGTCTTCCGCCCCCCAGCTCAACCCAACCAAACGATTCGAGGTATTACTGATAGTATCGAACCCGAAAATACCTCGCGAGGTTTCCGCTGTGATTCCAATCACTTTGGTATTGCCAAGTTCAATACCATTCTCAGATTCGAGTTGATCAAGCAGCGCAGAGAGCTGCACCAGTTGCTCACCGCTCTCAAGCTTTGGCAACATGATAACGTCTGGTCGGCCAGGCATTACCGCGTCCAAATCCTCTTGCATATGCTGTGTATCCATTGCGTTAATTCGAACCGCCCGTGTTTGCCTACCCGAAAAATTGTCTTTTAAAATACTTTGGACCCGTTTCCGTGCCTGCGGTTTCTCTGAGGCTAATACTGAATCTTCCAAATCGAAAATAATCAGATCAGCAGCAATTGTCCCTACTTTGGCAAGCATTTTTTCGTTGCCACCGGGAATAAAAAACGCGGTTCTAAATTCATTCATATTGATGGATACTACATTAAATGAGTTAAATTTACATCAGTGGTGCTAGCTTGCTCTTAGGTAGATGAGCTGGCAGCAATTGCCTTCTGTATGTCATCGGATTGCGGATTTCCACGCATGGTCAGCCCGCCATTAATCTGAACATTTTCTCCCGTAACAAATGCTTCATCACTCGACAACCATACTGCGGCTGCCGCCACGTCATCTGATGTATTCAATCGCGACAAAGGTACCCTAGACATAAATACATCAGCCAGACCAGGCACTTCAAAGTTACCCTCCGTCATTGGTGTTTTAGTTAGCGCTGGAGAAATTGAATTCGCACGAATGCCATATTGACCATAATCATTCGCAACACAACGGATCAGCGCCTCAGCTCCTGTCTTAGTGCCGATGTAAGCAGCATGATTATTAACCAATGCTTTGGTCGTGGCTGAGGAAATATTAATCAAGGAGCCGCCAGATATGGGATTTTTTATCATCACTCTAACGAACTCAGCAAGAAAATAGTGTACACCCTTAAATTGCAAGTTGACGATTCCATCTAATTCATCATCGGTTATCTCAAGTACAGGCTTTAGCAGGCCCCACCCTGTTGTGTTGATAGCAATATCAACCGTACCAAGCTCCTGTTGCGCCTGTTCTGCTAATTGCCGCACCTGATCGTGATTAGTAATATCACAAAGGCCATAGCTACTGCCTAGCTCAGATGAGAGGGCTTTTAGCGCTTCTTCATTGCGACCACTAACCAATACCTTTGCACCTTCTTCGGTTAGGCGTCGCGCAATTATCTGACCCATATTACTGTTGGTTGCGGCACCCAATACTACCGCCCTTTTACCTTCTAGCCGCTTCATAACAATTACCCTCAAAATTTCACCCTCAATATACCCTTAAGATGCTGTTATTGCCCTACTCAAAAATGACAGCTTAAATGAAACAAATTACTTACTCCTCATCCTTGTTTTGCTATAGCTTCGGTGAGAGAATAAATTATGGATGAATGTTTAGCTCCAAAATACAATGCATTAAGTCGACCCGATCTGCTAGAAATACTAGGCAAAGTGCAAATCGATTCTATGGAAGACATCCATGATGCTGCCGTCGCTTTGCAGTATGTCGGTAATGAGTACGGCCTAAAGATGGCGATATGTGATGATATTTCTTCTCGTGAACCCCTAATAGATCATAATGGTGTTGTGTTAAATGCCGATGTCTTTGGCTGGGTCGAAGATAAGGAGCGATGGTGGGAGAGAGATAGTCTGGCACTACACTCACCAATGGTGAGGGCATGCCGCTATGAAAATGAACCGTTCTGGTGTAATTCTGAGGGCTTTCATTGTCATGGTTATAATCCTTACATAGAAAAAATTGATCTTAAAACGTATTTTGAAGAAGTTGCTCGTTTTCAGTCTGCGATTCTTATACCGATTCATTTACCTTTTGGTCAAATTTCAGCGAGTAGTATTCACTCCTTGGATGCAGGGAAAACAGATTTTTCCAAAGAATTTGAACTTTATGCAGATTTTTTTGCTCTTTTGTTTCGTCGGTTCATTACCGGTTATGTTTCTGCCATAAGAACCACGCGCCGAATTCCATCTGACTGTGTGTTATCTAAACGCGAAGTCGAATGCTTGCGATGGGCTGCTTTAGGTAAAACAGATAGCGAAGTTGGGATAATTATCTCTCTTTCTCACGCTACTATTCGCTATCACATGCACCGTGCGGGTGAAAAACTTAACTCAGTCAATCGTGCTCAAACAATTTTTAAAGCAGGGCAGCTTGGATATTTAGGCGCCAACGACTAGAAGTCGTAATTTGCGCCCTATTAAAATCGATATACCGTAACTCTGACTTTAAGGTTATTGTTGACAGGCACGCTGCGAGTAACAGCATACTCATATAGTCAACCAAAATTGGGTAACTCCAACTATGAAAAGCCCTGATGAATCCATAAATTGGGAAAAAGTGCGAGCGCAAAGTGCTCGAGAATCTCAAAGAAAACAAGTACATATGTTAAAGGCCGGCAATCAAATGGCAGATGCCGCATTGCCTTTGCATAAGTCTATCTATACTGATGACCTTCGTTTCAACGCAGAACGAAAACATATCTTTCTATCGCAACCATTAGTGGCATGCCTTTCTGGCGATATTTCAGCAGCAGGCGATACAATCTTGTTTGATGCTGCCGGCCCTTCTATTTTAGTCACACGCACGAAGGATGGTGAAGCACGAGCCTTCTTGAATATGTGCACACACAGGGGCGCAAAGCTAGTAGAAGAAACTGAACCCTGGTCTGGAGTAAAAAACAAACTCACATGCCCGTTCCATGCATGGACTTTCGACAGTACCGGTCGCCTCATTGGGCAGCCAGGTAAGGAGGGGTTTGAAAAGTGCAATATAGGTGGACGTAATCTAATCGAACTTCCGTGCGCGGAACATATTGGCTTAGTATTTGTAAAAGCTAACCCAGATGCTGACCCTATCGATGCTGAAGAGTTCTTGGGTGACTATGCAGATATACTCGCGCAACTGGAGTTATGGCGAGCAGAGCCGGTAAAGAAAGGTGTGCTTACCGCAGAATCTAATTGGAAATTTGCCCTCGATACTTATGGCGAGAGCTATCACTTTAAAACTCTGCATAAGACAACTATTGCCAAAACCAACTATAACGACAAGCAGGTTTTTAACGCGTTTGGCATGCATCATCGAATTGAATTCCCTAAACTTTCAACTGGGGATTTAATTGATAAAGATGAAAGTGAATGGCCGGAAACTATCTATGGCGGAGTACATTTTCTATTTCCCAACACAGTGATATTTTTTGGCGCAGTAGCTGATAACGTTTTTTTTACTCAAGTATTCCGCTTATTCCCAGACGGCGTTGGCAAAACCCGCTGCCAATTTGCGGTGTATGCGCCATTTGGCGTTGAGTCTGAATCTCATAAGGCAAACTGTATCGCCGCCTACGACGCAACCGCTACAGTAGTCCAGGAAGAAGACTATCGAGTCGCATCCCACGGCTATGCAAACTTGTTATCAGCACCGCAAGATCATCATGTAGTTTTAGGTGCAAACGAGTTAGCGTTACAAGTTGTACATCAACATATAGCAAAAACTATAGGTATGCCACTCGAGCAAAATTGAACCCCAAAAATTCTTTTCGTCCATATTTTCTTGCTATTCTGAGTTATGAATACCAGACATTTAGATATTCTCCACTATCAAAACAGTGTATTGGTTGGATGTGCTGTCAAGGCTATGCTGATAGGGAAATTAGGAGAATAAACAATGTCAACAGTATCAGTAGTGGGCGCGACAGGTCGACAAGGTCTTGCTCAAGTTAAACAACTACTAAAACAAGGTTATGACGTACGTGCGTTATCACGCAGCGACGCACCCGATTTGGGAGAATTTACTCATAAAGTCCGCACTCGATATTTGGATATTGAAGACAAGTCCTCAATTGAAGCAGCGATAGAAGGCTCTCAATTTGTATTTTATAACCACCCACTGCATCTGAACGATAAGCGCGAAGAATTAATTACCAATCTCGGACATGCTAGCAAAAAGGTTGGCATAAAAAGATTAGTATGGAACACAGCAAGCTGGATACCCGATCGCCCAGGTGATTCACATACCTACACTCAAAACACTCACTCTATCAAAGCTTTATGGGACACCGGTGTCCCAGCGACGGTATTTGGTGCAGTACTATTTATGGATAACCTATTAACTGACTGGGCCCGACCGCTGCTCATGGAAGAAAAAAAATACATTTACCCACATGCTCCGAATCTTGGCGCAAACTGGATCTGTCTAGATGACGTCGCAAAAATCATGATGGTATCGCTCGATCGCCCCGATATGGTTGGCAGCTGGCTAAATATTGGTGGCCCGGAGCGATTAACTGGCTCACAAGTGACGGCGACTCTGTCTGAAGCACTTGGTTTTGAGCTCGAATATGACCCTAGTACGCCAGAAGAATTTTCACAACTACTTTTAGCCGCCATGGGTGACTCTGTCGCCAAAGAAAATAGAAAAGCGTTCGCAACGTATATCTCCGAGTTTTATCATTTCAACAATGCGTCACCCACGACTCCCTTTGCAGTCAACACTGAGTATATGCTCGAGCGCTTACCAGAAATAAAACTGGAAACGTTGCTATCTTGGGCAATCCGACAGGACTGGTCTGGTAATAGTGATGTTCGTCCGTCAGGCGGTTAAACCATAAATAAATTGGCTATGACTAACCCATGTTAATATTGCTTGATTAAAAAATTGAAGCTCAGTTGCTACTGGCTCTTGAGTAGAAAAACCAAATAACAGAGAGATAAATTAATACCTTTATGACTAATTTACTAACTTATGAAGTTACCGACGGCATTGCGGTGTTAACCGTCGATTCCCCACCTGTTAACGCGCTTGGGTATGACGTCCGAAAATCCATTGTTGACGGATTCGAAAAAGCATCTGCCGATGTCGATATCAACGCCATTGTGCTGATCTGTAAAGGGCGAACATTCTTTGCCGGCGCCGATATCCGTGAGTTTGGGACCGAGCCTAAATTCCCCATCTTGCCTGAAGTCATTGCGACAATTGAATCAAGCCCTAAATTAACTATTGCTGCACTCCACGGAACACCACTCGGCGGTGGACTAGAAACCGCTCTAGCCTGCCACTACCGTGTTGCCTTAGCAACTACTCGTGTGGGACTTCCCGAAGTAAAGCTCGGTCTACTCCCGGGAGCAGGTGGTACACAAAAATTACCTCGTTTGACAGGCATTCCCTCAGCACTGGAAATAATCACTAGCGGGAGACAAATAAAATCGGGTGAGGCTCTCAAGCTTGGGATCATAGATAAAGTCTGTATAGGTGATGATCTATCCGGCGAAGCAATTGCGTTCGCGAAAGAGTTGGTCTATCAAAATGCGGCGCGCACTTTAGTGTCAGAGCGCAATGAAAAAACTGCGGAACATCAAGGACAGGCAGAGATTTATGATGCCTTCAGAGCTAAAAATTCTAAACGTTTTCGTGGATTCAAGTCAGTAGAAAATATTATCAAAGCAATCCAAGCATCAGCTGATCTACCCTACAAACAAGGGCTAAAACGTGAGCGTGAACTGTTCTCGCAATTACTAGAAAGTCGCGATGCGACAGCACAACGGCATGTTTTTTTTGCCGAACGTGAGACCGGTAAAATTCCCGACATACCTAAGACCACACCAGTTCGACCAATAAATAATGTCGGCATTATCGGTGCGGGTACAATGGGTGGGGGTATAGCTATGAACTTTTTGAATGCTCAAATTCCAGTGATTCTCCTAGAGAAAAAACAAGAAGCCCTTGACCATGGTATTAGTGTTATTAGACAAAATTATCAGCGTTCGGTCAAAGGTGGCCGTATGTCCGAAGAAGCTCTCGAGGCTTGTATGAAGTTGATAACTCCTTCTTTAGATTATGCGGACTTATCATCTGTGGATCTTGTTATTGAAGCGGTATTCGAAACTATGGATATCAAAAAGACTGTCTTCAGCACGCTTGATACCGTCGTCAAAAAAGGCTGCATTCTTGCTTCTAATACCTCCTACCTCGATATAAATGAGATTGCGGAATCAACCTCAAGACCACAAGACGTTATCGGTCTACATTTTTTCTCTCCAGCGAACATAATGAACCTATTGGAAGTCGTGCGGGGTGAAAAATCAGATCCTGAAGTAGTCAATACCGGTATGCGTTTAGCCAAAAAAATCATGAAAACACCCGTACTATCTAGAGTCGGCTGGGGTTTTATCGCTAATCGTGTTATGAAGGTCAGAAGTTATCAGACTGACAATCTAATCCTGCAGGGTATCAATCCTGAAACAATCGACAAAGTGATATACGACTATGGCTTTGCCATGGGCCCTATCGCTGTGAAGGACCTGGTTGGGCTAGATGTTATAGGTCGAGATTCGGGCGAACGAACTGTCGAGAGTGTATTGGTGAGTATGGAGCGGCTTGGACAAAAGAAAAATGGCGGTTACTACGACTATGATAAGAACCGACAAAGAGTACTCTCCCCGATCGCTATGGAGGTCATTAAAGACATTGCCCAGGAAAAGGGCATAGAACCAGTACCTGCAGACGAAGGAGAAATACTGGCTCGCTTGCTCTACCCTGTGATTAACGAGGGTGCCAAGGTACTTGATGAAGGCATTGCTCTTCGTAGCTCAGATATTGATATTGCCTGCATCAAAGGCTACAACTGGCCTGTTTATCAGGGTGGTCCGATGTTTTGGGCTAACACCATTGGCTTAAAAAAGGTGCTGGGGAAATTACAAGAATTTGAACAACGATTCGGCGAAGCCTTTACTCCCTCTCCATATCTTGTTCGATTGGTCGAAGAAGGAAAAGAATTCTAAACATCAGATGCTCAGCCCAGCTGATCCAACCAATCAAATAACCTAAGAGTACCGGTATCAGCTGCTCTTAGGGGCTGTATCGCTAGCCAGCCACTTATTCAACGTCTCGTAAAAGTGACGAAGTTTTGATTCCTGATAGTTAGCAAAAATAACCTCACCCTTCGGATGATTATGCAGTCCCTTTTGAACCATCGGATGATTTAAAGCATCCTGATTGAATACTTTGAGTAGGTATCCCGCAAAGTCAGGAGCGTCGCAGTAGTCATCGTCAAGGTCAAGGAAAGTGAGTTCAGCCGGCGCTGGACGTTCCTGCCCTTCAGGCACGGGCACCATCCACATTACTTCATGCAATGACTGCTCTGGGTTATCACCATCGGGCCTGAAGCGGTAAAAAATCGGATTGAAGTCTCCCCACGGGCTCAGATTTGGAAACAAACTGTAAAAGATCGCCTCATTAAAATCAGAATCGCTGACTTTATCTATGGCGTCTCCAAACGACGGACGATATTGATCTCGCATAAGTGCAGCTCTCGCCTGACGATAAACATAAGGCGAATCTGGGTCTGTCGGATAACTATCAGGCATATCCTCTTCACCCGCTTTTAGCTTCCCACCTATCCAATTGCACAGATGAGGGTCAGCAAATTGCATCTCACCTTCAATATAATTGGCCGACATATCAAATACCCCCGCCCTACCATTTCTGTCGGTCACTTCTACGCGATTTTCTTCGATGCGCCGGTAGGTGTGCCCGCTGATAGGGTGACAAAAACTCTGGAAAACTTTGCCATCGGGAAACGCTTCGTAATCAGGGTCATGATGGTCAATGTGAGGACTCGGCGGCCCAGAAGCCGAAATGGCTCGAGAATAATTTCCCCAGACATCGTATTTGGAGTTTGAATCCGCGAAGGTAGGTAACAACTCAGGATGTGTGCCAACCACATGGTAACTTTCCATAAATGCGTCTTGAGCTACCTTCCAGTTACAAGGCAAACGTTTGATTAAATGTGCTGCTTTATAGCGTTGCGAGAAAGGAAGATTGAAATGCCGATCAAAATCACCAATAAAGTCTTCCAGTGATTCGCAGTCAGGATCTGGGTTAATAAATACGAATCCGCCCCAATGACCAACACTTACGGCAGGAAGTGCATACTCCTCTTTTGCTGCAGCTACGGTTGGAAAATCCCATTCACAAGGAACTTCTCTTAACTTGCCGTCTAAATCCCAGGACCAACCATGAAACGGGCAACGGATAACTTTGAGGCCTTTGCGATGGTTATCGCACAACTGTCGTCCACGATGCATGCAGGCATTAGGGAATGCTTTAACCTCATCTGCCGCTGTACGAACAATCATGAATGATAACCCAGCAATATCGTAGACATGAGTATCACCAACATTGGGGATATCATCTTCGTGACATGCCATCTGCCAGACACGCTTCCATAAACGTTCGACCTCAAGGTCATGCTCTTCTTTGGAGAAAAAGCGTCTAACATCAACTTTAGTAACGCCAGGGTCCATCGGCGACTCTTCTAGATAGACTGCTGGCGGCGGGACTGCGTCCCCACTGGCGAGCTCAATGTAGCTAATTCCGTTTGAGCGATCTTTTCCTGTTACCGTTTCAACCATAGTTTTCTGCCTTATAATATGAATATCATACAAATCAGCACAGGCACTATCCTGTACAAGATCGAAAATTTTATGTGTATTCTAGATCATCATCCGGTTCGATATCTGGTTCAAGTTCGGCTGACATTGCCCGTCCTGTCCAAAGATAACAAATGGAGCCTATGACCGACGCCGCAATACAAACAATAATTAACGCATAATTAAGTGACTTAACACCATACTCGATTGCCAGATAGTCACTCAACATTCCGACCAATAGCGGGCCTAGTGCCGCACCCATTAAAGTAGTGATCATTAAGGCAAACGACGACCCCACAGCCCGCTCACCAGCACCAAGCGAAGATTGGAGTATAGACAATGTAGCGCCTTGTGGAATCATAAAAACAAAATAGGCAATTACAAAACAAGAGAGGAAAACCTGAAAGCTATCTGCCATTACGCAAAACCAAAGTGCCACAACGGCAATGACAATTACAATAGCTGGAATCCAAGCACGCCAGCGTGCATCACGTTTTGCCATATAGTCAGTAAGATAGCCGCCGATTAAAGGAGCGGGTACACCAGCTGCGATATAGGTCAGACCAAGATACAAACCCACTTTGCTCAATGACACGTCAAAATTACGCAGCATAATCGGCGCTAACCAGAATGCCATTGCATATCCAATCATAGTTAACATGGCAAAGGATATGCTAATGCGAATGAAAACAGGATTAGCGGCCAGTGACTTGAGCGTTTCCTTTATATCTTTAGCTTGCTTGTCTTTTGCCTCACCAACATCTAAGCGCCCTCGCTGAGGTTCTTTAACCGTAAAGAAAAATAACAAACCCATTAGCACACCTGGTATCCCCAGCACTAAAAAGGTGTTGCGCCAGCCTATCATTTCGCCAAGGATGCCGCCGATTATTAGCCCTCCACCTGTACCAAGCGCAGCACCAACTATATAGACACCCATGGCACGCGCTCTTTCACTAGGCTTAAAATAATCAGCAATAAGAGAATAGCTAGGCGGACCGCCGCCCGCTTCACCAACACCGACGCCGAGACGAGCGAAAAACAAACTATAAAATCCAACAGCAGCGCCACATAAAGCCGTCATGCCACTCCAAAGAATCACTGCGAGTGAGAGGATGTTTTTTCGATTACCCCTGTCTGCCCAACGTGCAATTGGAAAACTCATCAGGGCATAAAATAATGCAAACGCCAAACCTGCAAGTAACCCAACCTGGGTGTCGGAGAGATAAAAATCTGCTTTGATATCTTCCATCAAAATAGACATGATGAGCCGGTCAGCTATGTTAATCATGGATATAACTGTCACCATGATCAGTACATAAAATCGGTAGTATTTCTGCATACGGGCGTTCCTTTTAGCTAACAAAAATCGGCAGTCCATCTGTTTAAAGACTTCGTTTCATACATTGCTAGTAGCGCAATCACGTGTCCCAATTTCAAATATACACTTATCTCCGCCAGATCGCTCTAGTCTAAAATGACCATAGCTATTATTGACCCCCCCTATCAAAACTGCTACTACTTAAAAGCCCCTTCTACTCGTATAACTAGCACTTTCGAGTATCGCAAAAAAACTTCGATCTGGCAGAATGTAAATCCGTATCGTAGATATGCTGGCAGAACACTAATGATGGTAAACACAAGTGGATTTTGATTTATCTGAAACACAGCGGTTATTTCAAGCAACGACTGAGCGCTTTGCCAGTACCGTTGATGTAGCAACCCGACTCTCTATTAGAAGCCTGGATGGTAGCTATGACAAGAGCCGGTGGCAGGAACTAACCGAATTAGGGTTATTAAGTATTGGTGCAAGCACCGAGTTTGATGGTCTAGATGGTTCACTGACAGACTTAAGCGTTATAGCTGAAACGCTAGGGCTCAACAACGCGTTAGATCCATGGCTTGAGAATGGAGCATTTCCCGTAAGGTTAGGTAATATCGCTACTGATGATGCATTATTAAAGGCAATACTTGATGGTAGCCAGCTGGTCTCAGTTGCTTTTGCAGAACAAAACAACCGCTACGAACTCTTTCCAGGTAACACGATAATAACAACACGTGATGACGGTAGCGGTTACTACTTAAATGGTGAAAAGCATTTTGTTCTAACAGCCGCTCTTGCAGATATATTACTTGTCACTGCTCAATTCAATGGTGAATTTGGCATTTACTCTGTTGCAGCGAACAGCGACGGTGTCGATACTCATTACTACCGCCTCGCAGATGGCAGCCAGGCTGCGGCACTGACTTTTAAACAGGTAGAACTGTCCATTGATACTCGGCTTAGCATTGATTTTGAGCAATTTCAGGACGTCATTGCAGAAATCAATGTGTTGTGTTGTTCCGAAATACTCGGTCTTAGCCAGCTTCTACTCAATGAGACAATAAGCTACGTGAAAGAGCGTGAACAGTTTGGTACCACTATTGGTTCATTCCAATCAATCCAACATGGTCTGGTTGATTGTTACAGTGCACTCGAACAGATGAGATCACTTCTTTTTCGAACATTGTTATTAGAAGATAAAAGCGGTGAAAAATGGCGTGCAAACGTTATGGGAGCTAAAGCTTTCATCGGCGAAAATGCACATCTTATCGCTCACAAAGCAGTCCAGTACCATGGTGCCATGGGAATCACAGATGAGGTTTCTATAGGGCACGCAATGAAGAGAATTATGATGCTATCGCGTTTATTCGGCGATGTAGCCAATAACCTTAAACACTACGCGAGAAGTACATGACAAAAAATTTACAACCTATCGCATCAGGGCTCTGGAGCGATGAGGCACAACCTCACTTACTCGCCGGGCAGTCAACCGACGGTAGGATTTTTTTCCCAATTCCAGAAGGAGATTCTGGTAAAAACCTCGAGGTTATTAAACTCTCCCGTACTGGCACCCTTTGGTCATTTACTCGACAGGACTTTAAACCAAAGCCCCCTTATGACGGACCCGAAGAATTCAGTCCGTTCCTGCTCGGTTATGTTGAGTTGCCAGGTGAGATCATCGTTGAATCGTATATCATAGGCACTACGCTCGAGGAGCTGAAAATAGGTATGGCGTTAGAGTTTGTGATAACACCCTTTGATGAAAAACGCTCGACCTATGCATTTAGACCGGAGCAAACATTATGAGTAAGGTTTATATCATCGGGGCAGGCATTCACCCATTTGGCCGCACTGAAGAACGCTCTGGGCGCGACCAGGGAGTGTTTGCTGTGCGCGAAGCTCTCAACGATGCCAATTTAGAATGGGACGACATTCAGTTTGCCAGCGGAGGATCGATTGCAGCCGGAAATGCTGATGTTATGATTAATGATCTCGGCCTCACGAGTTTGCCGTTTATTAATGTATTCAACGGTTGTGCAACGGGGGGTAGTGCCTTATCGACCACTCAGAACGCAATCGCTTCAGGTCAATGTGACATAGCAATGGCCGTTGGTTTTGATAAACATCCACGTGGAGCTTTTAACGCCAATCCAAAGGCGTTCGGACTGCCCGATTGGTACGGCCAAACTGGCATGATGTTAACAACCCAGTTTTTCGCTTTAAAGCTTCAACGCTACATGCAACTGCATGGAATTAGTAGAGAAACTTTGGGTCGTGTGGCTGAAAAATCTTTTCGCAATGGCGAACGAGCAAACCATGCTTGGCGTCGAACGCCAATGGATTTAGATACGATCTTAAACTCCACAATGATCAATCATCCATTATCAAAATTTATGTTTTGCGCACCTGCTGAAGGAGGTGTAGCACTCGTTTTAGCCAGTGAAAAAAAGGTACGCGAATTAGGCGCCAATGCTGTGGGCATTGCCAGCGTAGCTATTCGTAGCCGTCCGCCAGGCTCATTTGAAGTGTTTGCGCCTTCAATGGAAGTCGAAGACGGCGGCAAACCTACTATCCTGGCATCAAAAGCCGCATTTGAGATGGCAGGGATTGGTCCAGAAGATATTGATGTTGCTCAACTTCAAGATACCGAATCTGGCGCTGAAATTATGCACATGGCCGAAAATGGCTTTTGTGAAGATGGCGATCAGGAGCAGTGGTTAGCTGAGGGTCGCACAGAAATTAATGGTGCCCTACCGATCAATACCGATGGTGGCTGTATTGCATGTGGCGAACCTATCGGTGCTTCTGGATTACGACAAGTCTACGAAAATGTCACTCAGTTGAGAGGTCGCGGTGAGGCTAGACAAGTACGCGGAAAAGTAAAAACCGCCTATAGCCATGTATACGGCGCTCCCGGTCTTTCCGGTGTTGCTATTCTGGAGGTCTAGTGAGTACACGTATTGATGCCCACTTTGTAACGGCAGGAAAATATCACGATATAGATTTTGCACGACTGGAAATTCTCAAGCTGTTAGCGGAGCATACAGAAATTCGAACCACGGTGGCATGCGACTTGCCTGGGATTCAAGATTTTTATCCTAACCCTGAAAAGTGTGTTTGGAATTATCCTGTTTACTACGAGCTTCTTAGGCGTGGCATTCTTTGGACAAAACGTTCAGATGTGAGCAAGGAGCGATAATATGGACATGAACTTATCAGTAGAAGACCTTGCGTTTAAAAATGAGGTTAGCTCATTTTTAGATGATAATCTAAGCGAATATCTTCGCACCGGCCTGTTGCGAACACCAGGGGTGTTTGTCGAACCAGATATCGGTGAGGAATGGCATAAAATCCTCTATAAAAAAGGATGGATAACACACCACTGGCCAGTTGAAGATGGCGGTATGGGATGGACTCCAATGCAAACTTACATTTACGAAAAAGAAGTAGCACTGGCTCAGGCGCCGAAACCTGCTCCGGTAAGTTTGTCACTCATTGGGCCGGTTTTGTGTAAATACGGATCTACAGCACAAAAAGAAAAGTTTTTACCACGTATAAGATCAGGTGAAGATTTTTGGTGCCAAGGTTATTCGGAACCTGCCAGTGGATCTGATTTGGCCTCTCTATCGATGCGCGCGGTGCTGGAAGGTGACAAGTACGTGCTGAACGGTTCTAAAATCTGGACCACACATGCACAACATGCCAATTGGATATTCTGTTTAGTCAGAACCGATACATCCGTAAAAAAACAAGCGGGTATAACGTTTCTACTTGTACCACTTGACCAGCCCGGCATTAAAGTTGCGCCCATTCTATCGATGTCCGGTGATCACGAAGTCAATCAAGTGTTCTTTGACAACGCAGAGACTTTGCTGGAATACAGGGTTGGGGATGAAGGACAAGGCTGGGAAATAGCAAAATTTCTTCTGCAAAATGAACGAGGTGGCAGCTGCTTTGCACCAAAGACTCTGGTACATATCTCTAATTTAGAAAAATACGCCGACACCTATGAAACTGCTGATGGTAAGACGATGAAGAATGACCCCGACTTCATGAATCGTCTCGCTAAATTAAAACTACGCGCTCACGCGCTGGAATTTACCGAGTTACGCATTCAGGCTGATATTGCCAATGGCCGCCCAGCAGGTCCCCAAACATCGCTGACCAAATTAATCTCTTCGAATCTAGCTCAAGATGTGCAGGCCCTGCATAACGAACTATTTGCCTATGAAGGTTTACAGCTTCCATCAGAACGCCCCCTGTACCATGACGATGCTCCTGAACCGATTGGCAGTGCTGCTGGGCAGACCTCACTAGCGGCTTACCTTAATGGCCGTGCAGCGACCATTTATGGCGGCAGTGACGAAGTTCAGAAAAATATTATTGCCAAACAAATTCTTAGACTATAGTGATACTGATACAAACATTGACCATCCGCCGGAGATCAAGATGTCTGAGTTAAATGTCCCTAATTTTGGTGAGCTCTTATCTCCTTATATTGAAAAAGTACCTCCAGCAGCAATACCAAATTTTCTAGCTCTTCTTGAGCGAGGTGCTGCACAACGCTATCGCGACTGGGCGGATCAACTACCAACATTTAGCAAAGGTCTTTTAGCCTGCTCGGCCAGTGAAGATAAGATTGCTGATATTATTGAGTCATTATTTTTGATAGATGATGAGTTAACTGCTGAAGTTCAGGCTCCACTTCCGGAAGCGCGAGACACCTATTACAATGTTTTTAAAAACTTGTCTCTAGCTGATCAATTAGGGATTCAAGCTGATGCTGAATTGCAGGGCGCTGAGGCTTGGCGGGTAATGATAAGTGATGATATTCCTGATGAGATTAATCGAGGATTAAAGCAATGTATGGTGTTAGAGGAAGAAAGTTCCGCCTATCTTTACAGTATCCTCGACGACGTCCGACAGTTAGGGTAAATTCATCAAACTGTACTCCAATCCTGACGAGCAGCCCATTCATCGTAGGTAGTCAGTTTAACCGGAAGCAGGTCTTCAAAGCCCTGTGGATCTACATTTAAAGGCGACACGGCCTGCTCATTATACCAGCTGTAAAAACTGGCCATACCATTATAGATACTACGCGGCTCCAGCTCACGAGAACCCGTCACCAACTCACTCATATTTTGAGCAAACGTAGTGGGACTAATGCTTTTAAATTTTATTGATCGCCCACTCACATCGCTTATTTTTTCAGCTATCTGGAATCCAGTCAAAGCTTCAGGCCCACCTACTGTAATAGTCTTATTTTTTAGATCCCTAGTGACTGCCGCATATGCACTTAATTTTGCCAAATCGTCCAGACAGATCCAGCTAACCTTTAGGTCCTCTTTTGCGGGATAAACGAAAGTATCTTTATGTACAATTGTTGGCTTACACCAGACACGAATCATATTATCCATGAAAACAGCAGGACGCAGAATCACATAATCAACCCCGCATTCTCGAAGTGATGCTTCAATTCGACGTCGACCGTCATGTCCACCGACGCCGAGGTCAGTGTCAGCAACATAACAACTGGTATTAAAAACAATCTTCTTAAGCCCAGAAGATGCTGCTGCTGCCGCAATATTACGTCCGAACTCAGCAGCAATATCAACATTAAATTCGAACGGCAAATGCATAGCGACCGCATCGACCTGCGAAAATGCAAGCTCTAATGAGGCTTGATCCATAATATCCGCAGAGATGACAGGCATATCAGAATAGGGAGTCGCCTTCATCGCATCTAGTCGTCGAACACCTGCGATCGGTGTTAAGCCATAATCGAGCAGAGCGGCAACCAAAGGTAAGCCCTGATCTCCAGATGCACCGAGTACAAGTACCCGTTCAATCGGCACAGGCACTATGTGTTGCCTATTTCTTTGGCTATCTCAGCGGTATCAAAATAATGAATTTGCATCTCCACCAGTTTTCCATCACTAACACGACCAACTTCGGTGACCGATTGCACAAATCGTCTACCTGTTTTTTTGGAAATGAGAGTGAGATCAACAATTACTGCCGCCCAGTCACTGCCGCCTATGATTTCCTTGATGACGGGTGAAAATTCATCGAAGTGCGATACTACCGCCGGATACAGACGCTGGAACGCATCTTTCCCCTTCCATATACCACCATAGGGTAAAGATTCTGGCTCCATAATTTTGAAATCGTCGCCTAGCAACGCCATAACGCCCTCCCAATCTTGCTCACCCATTCGCTGGTAAACGCTACCTAGTATTTCTGCTGCGGTCATTGACATGCTAAGCTCCTTAGTTATTTTGTTGATTTATGGTTGAGCTAGAATTGAACCCGTTTTGTGAAGCCGCCGTCAATAACTAAATTTGCTCCGGTGGTATATGGACTCGCCGGACTCGACAAAAAAACCACAGAGTTAGCAACTTCTTGCGGCTCACCCAGACGACCCATTGGCATTTGCGCTAGTACACCGTTATAAAAGTCTTCCATACTGGCTTTAATCGTCTCCCAGTTTCCACTTGGGTATTCAATCGGGCCTGGCGATACACAGTTTACACGGATGCCTTGAGGCGCAAGGGCCTGACTCAGCTGCGAACCATAGGTTATCATGGCCGCTTTGATCGCATTAAATGCCTGTGGTGCCACGAACTTTTCTACGGCTGCGGTAGAAGACATGAATATAATAGAACCGCAATCCGAGGCTGCCAAAGCCGGTGTCAGCACGTCGATTGCAATTGATGCTCCTTTAATATCGAGATCAAGACAGCGATCCCAATCGCCGGTAGCGCCCTGCCCAGAGGCACTCGCAGTATGTACAAAGATATCGCAGCCACCCAGATCTTTAACTGCTTTTTCTAACCAAGAAGCATAACCCTCAGGGTTCCCAGTCATATCCAATTGTGTACCGAATACTTTTCCTGTGCCGGCCGTATCAATGACTTTCTCAGCCGCCGCAACGCGGTCGGCATTACTGGAAAAAAAGGCGACGTCGCAACCTTCTGCCGCATAGGTTTTAAGAGATGCTAGCCCCAAGCCGTGGGAGCCACCATTCATGATTACTTTTTTGCCTTTTAATCCAAGATCCATACATCACCTTTTTCTAGTATTATTTAGTTAACTGTAACGCTTACTCATTACAGTGTGAATAATCAAAATCGTCAGGGCTAACCGCGACCCTACCGTCTAAAGCTGCTAATTCACTGCCCTTTTTTTGTCCTTCCAATAAGGCTCACGTAATTCGCGTCGTAAGATCTTCCCAGAAGGATTACGCGGTAGGCTATCAATAAAGTTGATAGTTTTTGGGCACTTAAACTTCGCAATACGTGTACGTGCAAAGCGAATGATGTCATCAGCACTAACCTCGGAATTATCTTTAGCAACCACAAACGCTTTGATCGCTTCACCCCACTTTTCATCTGGCACACCAATAACCGCCACATCTTCTACATCAGGGTGCGAATAAACAGCATCTTCAACTTCAGCTGGATAAACGTTTTCGCCACCGGAAATAATCATATCTTTGACTCGATCGTGTATATACAAATAGCCATCATCGTCAAGGTATCCCGCATCACCGGTTCGCAGCCACCCATCGTCATCAATTACAGTTTTGGTTGCTTCAGGTAAATTCCAATACGCTTTAATATTCTTAACAGATCGAGTGGCTATTTCACCAATTTCACCGTTAGGCAAGTTCCCCCCCTGCTGATCAATTACTTTTAGCTCAACACCCAACATAGCATTCCCGACAGAACGCATTCGCTGGATGTCAGTTTCATCCTCGCTGTCCGGAAGATGATCCTCGGGCGACAGAGCAACAATGGTCCCACCACTTTCTGTCATGCCATACATTTGCACAAAGCCACAGCCAATTTTCTTAGTGGCCTCTCGCATGAGCGCCATTGGTATGGGGGATGCACCGTAAAATATAAACTTAAGATTACCGAAATCAGTTTTGTCGAACTGAGGATCTTTTAACAACATCTGCAAGGTCGAAGGTACAACGAAAATTTTGCCGATCTTATATTTTTCAATCAGTTTAAGTGTTTGGTTAGGATCATATTCTGCCAGAATTACCACTTGCGCCCCGCTATGAATGATGCTCAGACCAAACGCGGTGCCACCGACATGGAAACATGGCATAGCTAATAGACCTGTTTCCCCGCGCGAGTAACGCTGCCATTCCTGCAACACATCACCTTCTTCCTGCCCCCGTAATGCCAGCATCATTCTATCGGTAAGTATTGCGCCTTTAGGCCGCCCTGTGGTGCCAGAAGTATAGAGTTGCAAGATCGCATCATCAGCGGAGACATCGAGGCCTGGATCAGTATCAGAAAATTGTTGCTGCCATACACTATAGGATTGAGCCCCCTCGACTTCACCATCAATCAGAAAGATCTTTGGTGAGATCGTTAACGATGATCGTATGTCCATCAGGACATCATGAAACTCCTTAGCTGCAAAAATAAGTTTCGCTCCAGAATCATTGAGCACATATCCTAGTTCCGGGCCGGCAAGCCTCCAATTCAATGGCGATATTACCGCTCGTATTTTGGCAGCCGCTGCAATAAGTTCAAAATAGACTGGTGAATTTTTTCCAAGAAAAGCAATACGATCAGTCGCCTGAATACCTTCATTAAGCAAGCCATTTGCTGTTTGACTGCTGAGACTATGGTATTCAGCAAAGGTTGTTTTTGTATCTTCAAAATGAAACACGGTATCGTTACCTAGCTCCTTTGCTCGCAACCTAACCGTTTGAGCAATTGAATAAAGGTCGTTTGTAGATATCATGCTAAGCTCCGTTTCTAAACAGGCATCTAAAGTATACTTTTAGCCGCCGTTTTTATATCGAAACCTCACTTTTCACACCTAACAAAACAGCTAGCCTGCCCTGTGTTTAGATAGTGCTATTGTGGCGGCATACCGTTAGATAATTCCTACAAATGTAATTCCACCCGCACTCTCCATGGGCGCAACTAACAGGATAGAGTATGAATCGACTAGATGGAAAAATAGCCATTATCACCGGCGGCTCGAAAGGACTGGGGGAGGCTGATGCTCGCCTATTTATAGCCGAAGGCGCGACTGTCATTATTGCCGACATAGACGATGAGGCTGGAGAAAAAATCGCAGCTGAGTTAGGAGCAAAAGCTGAATATCAGCATCATGATGTGAGAGATGAGGAGCGCTGGATCGAATTAATAGACGATGTAGTTAAACGTCATGGTGGCCTACACGTTTTAGTTAACAATGCAGGTGTTGTGATTCCCGGATCAATTGAGGAACAAACCACCGAAGATTTTGATTTCATCATGGACGTCAGCGCCAAAGGTACGTATTTTGGGTGTAAGCACGCTGTTCCAGCCATGAAAAATTCTGGCGTTGGGTCAATCATCAATATGTGTTCTATTGCTTCAGTTCAAGGTGAAGGTGGAATTATTGGATATGCTGCCGCCAAAGGCGCGATGCAGGGTATGACACTTTCCATTGCCGCGTACTGCGCGAAAGATCAAATGAACGTGCGCTGCAATAGCTTACATCCGTCTAGTATCCTTACGCCCATGGTTGAAAATATCAGAGCCCTTATAGCAGCTAAAAGAGAGCAGGATCCAGATCAAGACTACAGCAACAAAAAGATGGTGCCAATGGAGGAACTAGGGGATCCTAATGATATCGCTCACACAGTGGTATTTCTTGCTTCTGATGAGTCACGATTTATCAATGGTGCTCAAATAAGAATTGATAACGGAAAATCTATCATTCCGGGTATCATTATTCCAGAAGAGATATAAGTTAGAGCCATTAGACTTAGCTCTTGACGTAAAACGAAGAAAATCTAATCCTTAAAAATAACATCGGCCTTCAAGCAGGTTCGGCCATCGCCACCGATGGTCGCCACCTTTCCCTGGCGACCATTAATGTTAGCCGTTAGGTATAGTGGCTGGTCGCAAAAAGCTGCAGAAAGGGCCTTAAAAGAAAACTCTTTTATTTCACCATGCTGCGCTGCCAGCTGCAGGGCCTGTGTCGCCATCAAGGGTCCCTGTACTACTAGTGCCGGGTACAACTCCTCAGACTTCGCGTAGGGTAGGTCGTAGTGGATACGGTGGGTGTTAAATGTCAGCGACGAGTAACGGAAGAGTATTGTAGGCTCTGGCTTTAATTGCTCGACAATTTGCCAGCCGTCGGGTGCACCTGCAGAGACCTTAGGCAAAGGGGTGCGAGAGCCGGCGGCCTCCCGGTATACGATCGTTTGCTGTTCTCTGATAGCGATATCGTCATTCACCCATGTTTCAAGATCGACCTCAACAAATACCAAGGCGCCAGTTTTGCCTGTTTTTTCGTTAATTGCGGTAATACTCGAGCGTCTAACAATACTCGCCCCTAAAGGCAGGGGCCGTAGAAACTCTACCCGACTGGCGGCCCACATACGTCGTGGTAAATTAATCGACGGCATAAACCCGCCCTTTGGAGGATGACCATCCAGCCCTAGTTCTGAAGTGGATGTGTCTGGCAGGCAAAGGCACCAATGATATCCATGCGGCGCAAAAGTTCCTTCATGCTCAAGGCCAAAGGTCGCGCAAAAACGATCTACTCCAGCTTGAGAGATCACATCACGCTGCTCAAGTGTCTTGCCTACCCATGCTTGGTAAGTGCTCACTTAGACGGCCTTGAAGTCAACTTTCCACGCGCAACAACTTGGGCCTGTATTTCACCCGCACCTTCAAAAATGTTCAAAATACGAGCATCACATAAAATCCTGCTTATTTCATATTCCATTGCGTAACCATTGCCGCCGTGAATCTGCAAACTTGCATCTGCACTGGCCCAAGCAGTTCTTGCCGCCAGTAGTTTTGCCATGCCGGCTTCAATATCACAACGATGGCATTTGTCTTTCTCTCGTGCCGCAAAATACGTAAGTTCTCTTGCTAGTAAGATATCAACCGCCATCATAGCTATCTTATCTGAGACACGCGGAAACTCAAATATAGATCGTTTGAATTGTTTGCGCTCCAACGCATAGTTTAGCCCTAGTTCTAACGCTCTTCTAGCTACACCAACGGCTCTCGCCGCAGTCTGTATTCGAGCTCCCTCAAAGGTTTTCATCAACTGTTTAAAACCGTTGCCTTGTTCTCCACCCAGCAAGGCGCTGTCTTGAAGCTGAAAATCATCAAAAGCCAGCTCGTACTCGCGCATTCCCCGATACCCAAGAACTTCAATCTCAGTGCCACTTAGTCCTTCAACAGGGAAAGGTTCGTCTTCACTACCTCGAGGTTTAGGCACCAAAAACATAGATAACCCAGCATATCCTTTTTCATCAGGCTTGCTTCTAGCCAACAATGTCATTAAATCAGAACGAGAAGCGTGCGTAATCCAGGTTTTATTTCCTTTGATTTTCCAACCATCATCAGTGCTCACCGCGCGAGTAGTTAAGGCACCCATATCAGACCCCACATCGGGTTCAGTGAAAACGGCGGTCGGTAACACGTCACCACTTGCGATTCCTGGTAACCACTGATCGCACTGCTGGGCAGTACCACCCAGCGAGATTAGCTCACCTGCTATTTCCGAACGTGTACCCAGCGAGCCTGCGGCAATCCAGCCTCGACTTAATTCTTCGGTAACAACACTCATAGCAAGCTTACCAAGGCCAAGCCCACCAAACTCCTCCGGTATGCAAATGCCAAACGTTCCCATATCAGCCAATTCAGCAACGATCTGATCGGGAATAAGAGCATTTTGCAAATGCCATTGATGAGCATGCGGAATAATTCGTTCGTTTGTAAAACGACGATACTGATCTCGGGCGGCATCAATGAAATCATCACCCAGGCGTTCACTGGCAAACACGCCATCTCGACATTGCTCTGCCAAAGCAAGACGATTCTCGGCTGTATTCCCGGTGTTTAGTAACTCTGCAACAGAGACATCATTAGCTAAATTATTGGCTTCAATATTCAAGCCAAAATCAGTTGGCCTGATCACTTCGTTTTGCCCCATCGCTACTCCACCCAATATCTGGGCTAGGTACTCACCGAACGCTATTTGCACACTTAATTGCTCTACCTGCCGGAAATTACCACTCTCATGCAATGATTCTGCCCAGCGCAGTAAAACACTGAGCGCAGTTGCGGTTGAAGTGATCCAAGCATAGCCATGCACTATTCTCTGATGTTTATCAGCCAATTCAGAGACCATTCTGCCATCTTGAATAGTCGCTTGATCCACGACCTGATGAACCTGTTCAACATAATGATCCAACGCTGTGAGAGCGGCCTGATAGGTTGTAAACTCTGCACTCATGAATTTCTCTCTCCCACTACACCTTGCTCTATTAACTGCGACACCTTATCTTCATCTAGACCCAACACTGACGCTAAAACAGACGTAGAGTGCTGACCTAAATGCGGTGCCACATTGGGTGTGCCCCGCTTATGATTGGCGATAGTCAAAGCCGAGCCAGGGGTCGGGTAGGTATAGTTACTAGGGTTTTTAATTTCACTAAAAACGGGGTTATTTTTAACCAGAACCTCGTCCTCAGCAGCATCATGCATACTTTGATATTCACCCCAGCAACCGCCGACAGCATCCAACGCAGACTGAAGCTCTACCGCTCGTCTCAGACAAACACGTGACTCAATCAAAGGATAGAGTGCATCACTGTGTTCATAGCGCACACCCTCATCTTTGGCGAATGTCACACCTCTGGCAGACTCCACTTCGCTGACTTGCTGCTCAATCTCAAGAACGCTTAACAAGCCTCGCCACTGTCGTGGAGTAATAGCCATGATCATCATGCGCTTACCATCGGCTGTCTTGAAATCTTTACCAAAGGCGCCATAGACCTGGTTGCCATGTCGGGTGCGATTACCATCCTGATACAACACTTCTGCGAGTTGCCCCATATTGGCCATTGCCGTTACACCAATATCAGCCAGTGGTATTTTGTATTCGCCACCCTCACCTGTTGTTGCTCTGTGTTTGTCGGCTGCTAACAAACTAAATGCCGTGTATGCCCCAGCTAAAAGATCCCAGGCAGGTAATACATGATTAACAGGCTCATCATCTGGCAGTGACTGCGGGCCAGTCATTAAAGGGTATCCAAGCGCACAATTGACGGTGTAATCTAATGCAGGCCCGCCATTGGCTTGACCCATCACGCGCGCAACGATCACATCTTCACGCTTTTCCTTAAGTTTCTTGTACGACAAAAATCCATTTTGCGGGAAATTGGTCAACAATATGCCGCCATTTCCCCCAGGAGCGCAGGCCAGGTCTTGAATTAGGCTTTTACCTTCGTCAGTACCTATATTTACTGTTATGGATTTCTTGCCTTTATTCAGACCTTCCCAATAAAAGCTGGCACCCTCATTACTTTTTGGCCAACGGTTATAATCTGGACCTCCGCCAATCGTATCAACACGAATCACTTCGGCACCCAGTTGCGCAAGATACAAACCAGCGCTAGGCGAAGCTACAAAAGAAGATGCCTCGATAACGCGTAATCCCTTTAAAATTCCATACATAAAACTTAGGTTCCGAGAGGACCGATGATAGAAACTGAACTCACATTTTGTGAAGGCATACCGCCCAAATTATGTGACAAACAAAAGGTGGGGGCAATTTTACGCTGACGCTCGCCAGCTCTGCCTAATAGTTGCAAGTAATTCTCATACACCATGCGCAAACCTGAGGCGCCGATCGGATGGCCAAAACATTTCAAACCACCATCTATCTGACAGGGGACTTTGCCATCTGCATCAAATAGTCCATTTAGTACATCTTTCCACCCCTCCCCCTCTTTTGAAATAAACAGGTCTTCCATGGTGATCAGTTCAGTAATAGAGAAACAGTCATGTACCTCGGTCAGAGACAGCTGACTGCGAGGGTCTGTTATACCCGCTTCTTTATAGGCTTTTGTTGCAGCAACGCGGGTGGTGTGTAGATAACTGCCATCCCATTGATCGCTTTGCATTTCCCAGCCATTAGAGCTGACCACCTGCATCGCCTTTATCGCGACGATATCAGTTTTACCCAGAGATTTGGCAATTTCCGGCGTAGTAACGATCGCACAGGCTGCGCCATCGGAAACACCACAACAATCAAAAAGACCCAATGGTTCGGCTATCATTGTAGCATTCAAGGCTTTATCAATATCAATCACATTACGTAAATGCGCCTTAGGATTTTTAGCGCCATTAGCGTGACTTTTAACAGAGACGTGCGCCATGGCCCGTTTGAGATCTGATTTTTCAATTCGATGTTTTGCTCCATAGGCACTGGCCAATTGGGCAAAATTCCCCGGTGCTGATCCGGTGACACCGATCATATCCCAGCGTGAACCACGAGTTCGAGTCGGTAAACCGCCATAGCCGGTATCTTTAAGTTTTTCCACACCCATAGCCAGGGCGATATCTGCCGCGCCTGAGGCGACCGCATAGACCGCCCCTCGCAGCGATTCTGTGCCGCTGGCACAATAGTTCTCAACCTTGGTGACACCTATGTCAGGCAGTCGCAGTGCCACTGCCGCCGGAATGCCCGATGGCCCGGTGCTTTGCGCATCAAACCCGACACCCAACCAGGCCGCATCAAGCTGCGATACCTCAATACCAGCGTCTGCAATTGCCTCTTCAAAAGCCTCGACCATCAAACCATCAGCATCGGTGTCCCAGCGCTCGCCAAAGCGTGCACAACCCATACCTAAAATAGCGACCTTATCTTTAATGCCACTTGCCATCAGGACTCTCCTCGTTGCACTGGTATAGCTTTCCAAAAATATTTTCTAAACCCACGAAGCTCGTCAAATGCCTTTATTCTGAAAACCATTCTCATTTGCTTGCCCACATCAGCCTCACCCTCTTCAATATCGGCAAACTCTGCGACCATACGTCCACCACCTTCGAAATCGATCATCCCGTAATAACTTGGGGGATCAGGTGAATAGGCCAGTCGATCCGCAGTAAAACTGAGGACCGTAGCGCGACGATCGGCAAGCGGATAGTCTTCGAAGGTTCCAGTCGCCCTTGAGACAGTATTTACCGGCAGATCGGTCTTGGGGAACTGAATCACTCCAGTTTCGGTACATTTACCACCAATCAACCCCAGTACCGTTTTACGGTCACGGGCAAGACTAGTGCCTGGCTGTTTTTCATCCAACTCGGCGCGCATACCCTTATCAATATCTAGTAACCCTCGATGAAACAGATACCTTGAGTAGTTGGTATCTTGTAAACCGGGCTGCATAAATTCTGTCTGTCTCTTATTGACTACTCCCAAGTATTCGGTCGTTTCAAAAACCATCACATCAGCGCCCTGGCCAAAGCTAGCTAGCAACACTTTTTGACCAGGCTTAGCCTTTTGAAGTGTCATCGCTAACATTAATAATGGATGGCAGACACCTGTATCACCGATAGTTGCCATATGGGGATCCGCTACGGCTTCAACTGGCATTCCTGCAACAGCCGCAAGTTTTTGTGGTACGCCTTTTACTGGTACAGCGATCACTGCATGATCAATGGCATTTCCCGAGATCTCTAGCTTAGCCAAGGCGGACTTAATAGTTGAGCCTAGAATTTTCTGATAGCCCTCGTCGCGCACAAAGCGAGCTTCCCAGGTGTAATCGAAATCCGCACCCGTTTCACGATAATGATCAACGAAGTCGATCGTGTTGGAGTATCCGCCAAGGTAATTTGCAATAACGTCGCCAGAGCCCGTTAAAAAAGCTGCTGACGCATCGCCATAACTCATTTCCTGTATAGACGCGACTTTAGATTTACGTCGGTCAGCGGCCAGACACAGGTCGGTAGAATCGTTTTGTAGTGATTGCATGAGTGAACTGGTAGCAGCTCGAAGGCTGCCGGTTTGATCAGCACTCATGACATTATCAGAGAGATTCAATGCTTCTTTAGCAATACCCGCATTAGATCGGTCAGCAAAGGGCAACGTAGTTGAAGCCAGACTAACTGACTCAATTAAAGTGCGATCAATGCCATCCAAGCAATAACGCCCAGCCTCAACCGCCATTGTCACGGAGTCTTCATCCCAATTACTAATCGCCTTTTCACCGTTCGCCAGACCACTCAATCCAGGGGCATACCAACTGTTGGCCTCATAGATAGAGCTTCTTTGAAGACGGCGGCGAGGTACATAAAGGCCATAACTTAAAATGCCGGAATTCATACTCATAATGCCTAATTAAATTGGAAAATTTTTCGAGGTACTATGTATTACTAAACACACCTCTTTGGTTTATTATTTAGCACTAAAGCTAATTGTAATGGAACTAGTACTTTTGGTGTAATAGGACACTGATCAATAAATAATAACGCCAAGGCTTAATTACCATGATAGATAATGAATACTTACTGTATGAAATCAAGAACAATGTCGCTGTTATAACCTTAAACCAGCCGAATTCCATGAACGCCATAAGTCCGGAGTTTGCACAAGCACTTGAAGAAGCCGTTGACTGTGCTAGCAAAGATGCAGGCGCGATTGTTTTGCTAGGCAGTGACCGCGCATTTAGTTCCGGCGCCAATCTAAAAACCAACCGATTCGATCAGGGTAATACTGAAATAGACGTCGGTATTAATCTGGAAAATGTTTACAACCCGTTTTTAAACAAACTAACTGAGCTGCCTATTCCTTTAATCGTTGGCGTCCGTGGCGCAGCTGCAGGGATCGGATGCTCTATCGCATTAATGGGTGACATTATCATCGCCGGTCGTTCGTCATTTTTCTTACAGGCGTTCTGCAACATTGGTTTGGTTCCAGATGGCGGCGCTGCCTTTTTACTCGCTAAATCGGTCGGACGGGTTAAGGCCATGGAATTAATGCTGCTTGGCGAACGCTACCCAGCGGAGCAAGCACTCCTGGATGGCTTAATCACTCGTATGGTAGAAGACGACGAGGTGATAGAAACCGCAATGAAGTATGCTGACAAGCTGGCTAAAGGCCCCAGTAAAGCTTTAGCAATGATTCGTAAATCTGCTTGGGCTGCCTTAGACTCGAGCTTCGAGGACCAACTTAAATTAGAACGAAAATTACAAAAGACTGCGGGACTAACGCAGGATTTCAAAGAAGGTGTGGCTGCGTTTCGAGAAAAACGCAAACCCAATTTCACTGGTAAATAATAGTCCGCAGATCAGCCTTTTGCTTCGCCTTTAGCTATATAGCGATCGACCTCTTCATGGAAAAACTGAACCCGTTTTTCCTGATCTGCCATATAGGAACCAGTGTAGCCTTTCGATATTAACCCTGTCTGCTGTGTTGACCACACCCTAACATCATCATCGATCACCGGCCCACAGGATACTTCTCGAACTTTACCTGCTATATGGGGCACCTTCACATCCAAATCGACCATATCTTCCATAGCAGCCGCATAGTATTCGGTCGCATTATCGGGGAACCACATCAAAAACCAAGTATCAAAATAGCATTTTGACGGATCCGTTGGATGTGGCGTTGCCTTGAGGAATATACAACCATCCGGTTTAAGGCTTAGGGACAGATTCGGGAAAATCGTATAATGGAAATGGTCTGTCAGTTGCTCGTCATGCATCCCAGAGTAATCAAAACCTCTTTCCGCGCCTTGCTCACGCTTAATCTTTTGCATCGCTTTACGCATGGATTGCGGGTCCTCACGGAATGTCTCTGGATCGAGGCCCCAAAACTCAAACTCTTCTTTTAACAACTCCTTGGTGGTATCAAAATCTCCTCGCAATCCCACGGTCGGTTTGGCGCCAGGCATAATCATTCGCGCATGGCCTTCTTTCTCGAATATATCCATCTGGCAGTGCTTATAAGATTGCTCCATAACGTGATGCGCCCCAATATGCACAAATGGTAGATGATACGATTCATTGAAATTGTCCTGCACGATCTTCCAATTAAAATCGCCTTCTATTGTGACCCAATGGGTGCGCTTCATACGGCTCAGGTCATAGGTGTTGATTTGCGAATAAACCGGCCCGAGATATTCTTCGAGCGACATCACGTCTTCATCCATCGAATACCAAATAAAACCAGCAAAAACGGTACAAGGTAACTCCTTTAATCGAAGTTTCCCGCATGGGTTTCCCTCCAAAAAGTTTTTATGATCTGGTACAAAAGCCAGCTCGCCATCCAGCTTGAATTTCCAGCCATGATAATTACACGCTAAGTTTCTGCCATTACCGGACTCTTCATGTACCAGTCTGTTACCGCGGTGCTGACACACGTTGTAAAATGCGCGAATTTTGCCTTCATTATCACGTGTACACAGAATCGATTCCTTGCCGATCTCGCAGGTGATTCGATCGCCCGCTTCTGGGAGCTGCTCCTCCAGACCGGCAATTAACCAGGTCTTGGTCCATATATGGTCCCACTCCTGCTGCATAAAGTCGCTTGAATAGTAACGCTCACCCGTGACTGGTTTTCCCGAAACATCTGGCTCTGGGAGTTTGACCAGATCGATTCGATTGGAGTCGTCCAATCCATTTACTAAGGGTGCATTTGCCATAAAGCAATCCTAAAAGGTTAATGGTACAAAATAAGCTACGGACTATAGATTAAGAGTAAAACGGCTGGTTGTCAGCTATCAATTTATACAGCACACAAAAAAGGGGCGATATCGCCCCTTTTAATTCACCAATCATGGTGATTTCTTACTGATGTTTAGAAACCATAATCGAACTGCACACCATAGGTAGTACCTTCATTCCACTGACGGAATGAGAGTAATGGATGAATTGTACGCCAAATAGCTTCACGCTCATCAGTCAAGTTTTTACCGAAGACTGCAAGTCGGTACTTCTGGCCCTCACCCCATGCATAGGTAATATCAGCATTTAAGTTAGTAATACTGTCCTGGTAACCGCGAGGATCATTACTTGCATCACCCTCCACCTCACTACGATAGCGCCATGAAAGACTGCTTTGCAACTCGCCATCTCCCATTTGAGTGGTATGAGTAACGCCAAGGCTAAAGGTGTTTTCCGGGGTGTTGCTGGGTGTTAGATGATCGTTATTTGTGATGACACCATCACCTATAAGATCAGCATTATAGCCACTGTATTCCGCATCTAAATACCCATAGGCAGCACGTATCTTCAACTCCTCTGTCGCCTGGAACGCCATCTCAAGCTCGAGACCCATAATATCCAAGTTTGACGCGTTTCGTACCACGGTGGCGACGTTGGTCAGACTTACAGGAATTAAGATGGCTGCTTGCTTATCTTCATAATCACTTGTGAAAGCTGTAGCATTGAAGTTCATTCGCCCGTCCAGCAAGGTGCTCTTCATTCCGAACTCCAAGGTCTTAACGAATTCAGGCTCATAGCTTGGATCGATATCAAAGTTCGCTTGACGACCAAAGAAACCGCCGCTTTTGAAGCCCACGGTATAAGAAGCAAAGAGCATCATGTCATCAGAAGGAGTGTAAGTCAGGCCAACCTTAGGTGTAAATTCACTAAACTCAGCCTTGTAGTTAGTTAACTTGGCATTAAAAAACTCTGGTGTAGGATCGGGATTACCGGGTGTTACAAATGTACTACTCGCCCCGTCAAAGTCTTTCTCTTCTCGCGTATATCGACCACCAACTGTTAAGGCCAAATTATCAGAGAGACTCCAGTCGCCTGAGAAAAATACCGCTTTAGAGTCGGTCACCTGATCCTGACCATTGTAGCCATAAGTGCCTACAGGGAACGGTGCCACAATAGAGAAAAGATCGAATACACGCCACCGTTGATGATAATCAACTTCCCAATAATATAGTCCGGCAACCCACTTAAACGTATCCGAGTCTTGAGAGGTCAGGCGAAGCTCCTGACTCGTCTGTTCCCATGAGTTCATATACTGAAAACGGAGCATTTTTGCAGGAGAGCCGTCAAATTGGATCATATAATCTTGTTCAAGATCTCGCTTGGTAGTGATCGAGGTCAATAGTACTGATCCCAGATCCCAATTTGCCGTTAAAATAGTATTCTTAGCTTCGGACTCGGACACATTATTATAATCAGTGGATACTAGGTCCTTTGAACTACCAGTGTCGGTTGCCTCACAACCTCCTAATATTATACAAGTGAGGGACGTCGAATCATTGGCGTTAGCATATGCGCCTGAGTCAGTATCATCTTGGTTAACTTCGTAGTGCAGCTGTATGTTAAAGTCCTCACTTGGCTCCCAACGAGCTGCCGCTCCGAAGGTTCTCTTATCGTCGCCGTACACCTTCCGATTAATAGTGGTGTTATAAAAATATCCATCACTTTTAATTTGGTTGCCAAACAGCTTTATACCCGAATTCTCACCCGCAGCTAGATTCAACACAGCTTTGACGTCTTTACGACCATCAGAACCCACGGTTACACTCAAGTCACCGCCCAACTCACCGGTGACATCACCGCGGACAACATTAATTACACCTCCCGTAGTGTTCTTACCAAACAACGTACCCTGTGGTCCACGTAGAATCTCAATCCGCTTTGTATCAAAGTTATCTAACATACTACCGGCTGCTGTACCGAGATACATTCCATCCATAATTACACCGACCGATGGATCGAAACTTTTATCTGTCTCTGAATATTCCACACCGCGCAGACTTACATTGACGCCACCTGGCGTGCCTTGATTTTTTTCGATAAACAAGTTTGGCGTATAATCAGCCATATCTCGTATGCTACGAACACTAGCAGCTTTAAGCTCCGTCGTAACCGAGGTAACAGAAATAGGTACGTCTTGAATTGATTCTTCTCGTTTCCGTGCCGTAACTGTAATTTCTTCCAGAACTAGGCCTTCAGAAAATACAGTCCCACCAGCTAAAGAGGCTGATATAGCGATAGCCATTGTCACTGCTGACGATATAATTTTAGATTTTTTTCTACTCACACCCGACTGAGTTGTCATTATCGTACTCCCCATACTTGATTTAGAGAGCTTAAATTAACATGGAGAACAAATAACAACACTCTCATTTGTGATAACTATAGCTAGTCCCTATCCATTGTGATAGGGCGCCTGAAGTGGCCAAACAATGGTATCCGGCACATCACACCATATTAGGTTCTATTTGATGGCAGAATCCGGCCATTATCGCTCATGATCACGGATCATCTCTTTTGCTATCAGCAATTGCTGAATTTGAGAGGTGCCCTCATACAACCTAAAGATACGTACATCACGGTAAAACCTCTCCACTGCATAGTCCGCAATATAACCCGAACCACCGTGTATTTGTACGGCACGATCCGCCACGCGGCCAACCATTTCTGTGCAATATAGTTTGCAGGCAGCCGTATAGCGAGACAAGCGGCCACCGTTATCAAACATGCGTGCAGTTTCTTCCACCATGCATTTACCCGCAAAATATTCGGTCTCGCTGTCAGCGAGCATCGCTTGGATTAACTGGAAGTCAGCTATGCGCTGATTAAATTGCTTTCGCTCTAAGGCATAACTCAAGCTGTCATCAATCA
>Ga0209660_1000120_pt1 | contig 47906 bp, 53 predicted proteins | sample SaaInlV_100m_DNA_2_FD_184659 | JGI IMG/M metagenome (GOLD analysis project Ga0209660, IMG submission 184659) | Marine microbial communities from expanding oxygen minimum zones in the Saanich Inlet - SI072_LV_100m_DNA (SPAdes) (version 2) | ecosystem: Environmental > Aquatic > Marine > Intertidal... | reverse complement strand
TCCATAGTCTGGCCGAACAAGCAGGTCTGACTATCATGGCCACATAAGATAGTCATATAATGAAGCTATAACCCTAAGAGTACTTTGTATGTCCTTTATCGTCATAATTCCTGCCCGCTACGAGTCCACGCGCTTGCCCGGCAAGCCGCTAAAAGATATTGCTGGTACGACTATGATTCAGCGTGTTTGGCAACAGGCGAATAAAAGCGGTGCATCCCGGGTGATTATTGCGACTGACGATGAGCGTATTAAACAGGCCGCTAGCGGGTTTGGTGCTGAGGTATGTATGACTAGAGATGATCATGTGTCGGGCACCGATAGATTGCAAGAAGTGGCGAATATACTACAGCTTAAGGGCGATCAGGTGGTGGTTAACGTGCAGGGTGATGAGCCACTTATACCACCGGCTGTGATCGATCAAGTGGCCAATAATCTCGCCAGCAACCCTTCAGCGGGGGTATCGACGCTCTCAGAACCCATTAATGATGTTAAGGCGCTCAAAGACCCTAATGTCGTTAAAGTAGTCGTTAACGCGCAGGGGATGGCTAATTACTTTAGTCGGGCGCCCATTCCTTGGCCTAGAGGCGATTTTCAAGCCGATAGTAGCACCATGCCGTCTGGCATGTCTCCTAGGCGGCATATTGGCATCTATGCCTATCGGGTGAGGCAATTGAATGCGTTTGTTGGCTGGGCTGTTGCTCCAGTCGAGCAATCTGAGTCCTTGGAGCAGCTGCGATTCTTGTGGAATAGCGTTGCTATTCATGTCGCAGATGCCATTGAAGAGGTGCCGGGTGGCATTGATACTGAAGAAGATATAGAGGCCGCCTCATTGCTTTTATCCTAATATAAATTGATATTAAACAGTTACTTGTAGTTAATACCTTATAATAGACATTACATAAAAGATAAAGGCAGATTTCAGAGTATGAGCAAACTATCAGTTTTATTTGTATGTCTTGGTAATATTTGTCGGTCTCCTACAGCGCATGCGGTATTTAGGCAGATGGTGAGCGCTCAGGGGCTTGATAGCAAAATACAGGTCGATAGTGCTGGAACAGGCGATTGGCACCTAGGGTACGCTCCAGATGCCCGCTCGACGGCAACCGCCGCCGAAAGAGGTTATGACCTATCAGATTTGCGCGCGCGGCCAGTAACGCCCTCTGACTTTGCACATTTTGACTATATTATCGCTATGGATAACAGTAATTTGGACAACTTACAGGTTATGTGTCCTGGCGGATTTTCTGGAGAACTTAAGCTTTTTCTAGATTATACCGGCAAAGAGCGATATTCAGACTATACCGAAGTGCCAGATCCCTACTTGGGGGGTGCCGATGGGTTTGAGTTAGTGCTGGACTTGATCGAGGATGCGTCGCTAGGGCTTTTGGGTCGCATCAAGGCTCAGTTGCAGCAATCAGATAGGGTCATGGGATGATTCTTTAGATGGGTGATCTGCAGGTTGAAACAAACAAGTCGTTGCTGACCATGAATACCATGGCTTTGGCTTCGTCAGCTGAGTATTTTTGTTCTGTATCAACGATTAATGAGGTGAAAAAAGCGCTGTCTTTTGCCAGAGAGCATGATTTATCAGTCACGCCCTTAGGGGCTGGTAGTAATGTCGTTCTCGCCAGTAACCTAAGTGGACTAGTCGTGCATTTAGCGTTAAAAGGGTGGGAGTCTACAGTGCCCCTGGGTATTGCTAGCGGATTTGTTGATGTGACCTTTGCTGCCGGCGAGAATTGGCATGACATGGTAGTTATGTGCCTTGATAAAGGCTGGTTCGGTCTAGAGAATCTGTCTTTAATTCCGGGTAATATGGGTGCAGCGGCTATCCAGAATATTGGTGCCTATGGCGTAGAACTCTCTAGCCTTCTCGTGTCACTGCAAATTATTGATATTCAGTCCGGCAAATGCACTGAGTTGCCCGCAGAAGCGTGCCAGTTTTCCTATAGAGATAGCGTTTTTAAGCAATCTTTGAAAGATAAGTGCATTATTACTCAAGTGACGTTGCGATTATCAACTGAGGCTAATATAAATATTGATTATCCTGCTCTGAATGCTTATTTTGCTGCACTAGAAAAAGAGCCTACACCCCAGTTGGTCGCAGATGCAGTGTGTGAAATACGTCGTGAAAAACTCCCTTATCCTAGTGAATTAGCGAATGTTGGTAGTTTTTTTAAGAATCCGGTCATTGAGCGTTCGACGTTGGTCCATGTGCAGGCAGTTGGCGGTGACGTCGAGGTTCCTTTTTATCCTCAGGCAGATGAGTCAGTGAAAGTGCCGGCGGCGTGGTTGATTGATCAGTGTAAATTCCGCGGTGTGCGCCGAGGTGGTGTCGGGGTACATGACAGACAGGCGCTAGTGTTGGTGAATTACAGTAACGAGATTAATAACGACAGTGCCAAAGAGGTTCTAGCCCTAGCGAAAGAGATTCAAGCAGCGGTAAAGGTAAGATTCGGCATCGAGTTAGAGGTGGAGCCTAGGATCTATGGAGCTTTTTGAGCAGCAGGTTATTCCACTTCAGCTAAGTCCAGACCGCCAGAGTGAAATCACTTTTTGGCCTAATTGGCTGGAACAGACTGAAGCTGATGACTTGCTGGTTACTGCTATAAACAAGGTCACTTGGCAACACCACAATATTAATATAGCGGGCAAATCAATCCCTATCCCAAGATTACAGAATTGGTTTGGTGATCCTGCAACCAGCTATACTTATTCACGTATTAAGTTGCAAGCTTTAGCTTTTCCGCCTTGGATGGAAGAGCTCAGAACTAGGGTAGAACGCCAGACTGGCTGCAGTTTTAATGGGACCTTAGTTAATTACTACAGAGATGGTCGAGATAGCGTCGATTGGCATGCTGATGACGAGGTTGAGTTAGGGTTAGAGCCAATCATAGCGTCAGTCAGCTTAGGGCAGGAGCGTACTTTCTTGCTTAGACACAAGACGACCAAACAACGACTAAAGATAAACCTGCCGCATGGCTCCCTTATGGTGATGGGCCCAGGGATTCAAAAGTATTGGCTCCATAGTATCGCCAAAGATAAAAATGTCGTTAAGTCGAGAATAAATTTTACGTTTCGTAACATGGATTAAGATAATCGCTGGAATAGGCGGTGTTAAGGAGTAAACATTGAAGTTATCTGCATTTGGGGACAAGTTTTCAGCGTCTACGGGTATTGTTGAGCTGATGGACGACCTCGGTACAGCGCTGAATGGAAATCCGGATATGATTTTTATGGGTGGCGGTAATCCCGGTCGTATTCCAGAGGCGGAGGCTATTTTTAAGAAGCGGCTCGAAGCTGTGCTTCAGGACCCCCAGCAGTTGCATAGTCTAATGGGTATCTATCAGTCACCCCAAGGCGAAAAATTGTTTCTCAATCAGATTGCCGGCTTACTTCGCAATGAGTTTGGCTGGGATGTATCTGAGCGAAATATTGCGATTTCCAATGGTAGCCAACCGGCATTTTTTATTCTCTACAATATGCTAGCGGGGACGATGACTGATGGGACACACCGCTCTATACATTTACCTCTGGCCCCAGAATATATTGGATACACTGATATCGGGTTGTCGGAACAGTTCTTCACGGCTACTCGACCTGAAATAGAGTTGCTTGATGAGCGTATGTTTAAGTACCACGTTGATTTTTCAAAGCTAGAGATTACAGAGCAGACGGCAGCTATGTGTGTTTCTAGGCCCACTAACCCTACCGGCAATGTGCTTACCGACAATGAGGTCGAGCATCTTGATGATATCGCTCAGGCAGCAGATATTCCCTTAATCATTGATGGGGCTTATGGCTTGCCGTTCCCGGGGATCTTGTTTAATGATGCTAAGCCCCACTGGAATCAGAATACGATATTGGTTCTGAGCCTATCAAAGCTTGGTCTGCCTGGTGTCAGGACTGGTATTGTTGTGGCTAGCGAGGAGCTTATTCAGGCCTTTAGTAATGCAAATACAGTGGTCAGCCTTGCCTGTGGAAACTTTGGCCCGACGATTGCTCGAGAGCTGTTTAGGACGGGAGAAATACTGTCGTTAAGCCGGCAATTGATCAAGCCATTCTATGATCAGGCTGCCACGCAGGCGGTCAAATGGTTTAAAGAATCGTTTGGTGATGTGCCATATCGTATTCATAAGCCTGAAGGGGCCATCTTTTTATGGTTATGGTTCGATGGTATACCCATCAGCAGCCAAGAACTTTATGAGAGGCTCAAAAGAAGAGGTGTGCTAGTAGTGCCAGGGCATAATTTCTTTCCAGGTATGGATCAGGCGTGGCGGCATCAGCAAGAATGCATTCGAGTATCCTATGCTCAAGACGGGGACACCGTCCGTAAGGGTATTGCCTTAATTGCCGAGGAAGTCGCTAAGGCCTATAAAGAATGACTCCAGAGCGATTTGCCAGGGCCATTGCTGTTCTTAATCATCGCCAACCAGACCTAACCGTGGTCACAGACCAGGTGCACAAAGGGCAAAACCTATCAGCAATTATCCGTACCTGCGATGCGGTAGGGATCGAGGCCTTGTATTCAGTGTACGACGCAGCAACCTTCAGGGCGCATACAGGTACGACAATGGGTACCCACAAATGGGTTGATACTCACATTTATAAAAATATTGATGAACCTCTAATAGAGCTTAAAAACCAACATTATCAGATCATTGCTGCAGATACGTCAGGTGACACGAAGGATTATAGAGAGGTTGATTATACCAAGCCTACAGCGGTGTTATTAGGCGCAGAAAAATATGGCATTAGTGATGCAGCATACCCCTATATAGATCAGTGCGTGACTGTACCCATGCTCGGTATGGTTGAATCATTTAATGTGGGTGTGGCCTGCGCGATTATTCTCTCTGAAGCTAGAGGTCAACGAGAAGCGGCAGGTTTCTATAAGGAGCGTCAGATGTCTGATGAGGCATACAACAGGACCTTGTTCGAGTGGACGCAGCCACTGGTAGCGAAATACTGCCAAAAGCATGACCTGCCTTACCCAGCTCTGAACGAAGCCGGCGATATTGTTGACTTAGATTGGCGGAAGAGCTGAAATATAGGAGAGTCAAGGGATGGGCAATGCCGCGAAGAAATTACCGGTAGCGTCCTGATTTATGCGCCTGTGAAGTCTTCGAGCGTTTTTAATAAAAGTTTGATTTTGTCCATCGATTCTTCGAACTCACTCTCCGCTTCGGAATCTGCCACAATTCCACCCCCGCCCCAGCAGTGCATAATTGCCTTTGACGCTAGTATGGTCCTGATAGCTATGTTAGTGTCCATCTTATTGTTCGCACTGACATAACCTATACTACCGCAATAGACTGAGCGCCGGACCGGTTCTAATTGCTCTATTATTTCCATGGCACGCCGTTTTGGCGCCCCAGTTATTGAGCCCCCGGGAAAAGAGTCACGCAGCAAGTCAATTGGACTGCTGCTATCAGACAAATCGCCTGTAACGGTACTGACTAAATGGTGCACATTGGCAAAGCTTTCGATGGCAAATAGCTGAGGCACTTTAACGCTGCCTGGGATACAGTTCTTGCTAAGATCATTTCGCAATAGATCTACAATCATCAGATTCTCAGCTCGGTTTTTGGCGCTATTAAGCAGGGCAGTAGCACTTGCTTGATCTTCTAAAGTCGATTTACCTCGTGGGACTGTTCCTTTAATAGGCTTTGTCTCAGCCAGCAATCGGTCTGATGACGGACTGTTTGATACCTTTAAAAAGCGCTCTGGCGACATGCAAAGTACAGCCTGATCTTGCCACTTCCAATAGGCTGAGAAAGGAGAGGGTAGCGCCTCTCTCAAAGCAAGATAAGCCTGCCAAGGATCGCCTTTATAAGAAGTAGAAAAATGCTGTGTAAAATTGGTTTGATAGCAGTCTCCACTAGTAATGTAATCTTTGATCTTACCAATAGCTTCAGCGTATTTAGATCGAGTCAATGTCGGTATAAACGCTTGGTTAAGCTTGAAAAGAGACTTAGGATCAGCGCTTGTCTTCGTGCTTGAGGCCGTTAGGCGATTAATGATGTCCGCCCTCAGCTCATCAGAGCAGTTTTGGTGGAAAATAATATGACTTTTCTTAAGATCATGGTTAACTATTAGTGCCCATAAAAATCGACCAATGCGCATGTCTGGCAACTCGGTAACCGAGGACGCGGTGCTAGGTATATCGATGAGCCTACGCCCCAAATCATAACCAAAGTAGCCTAACAACCCCCCGGTAAAAGGCAGGTCTCGGCAATCAGGATCGATGGGCAGGAGAGGTTCTAATAATTCGCTAGCGAGAGAAAATGGATCTTCCTGGCTTGTTCGAGAGCTATGCTCGCTGATAATGGTGGAATCTTTGCCGTGTGTCTCTATGATCACATCGGGGGAGCTCGTGATGATATCCAAGCAACCTTTATCGCTGACGGGTTTACCACTGTCTAGCCAGATCGCTTCAGGCATGTCACGGATAGACTCAAACAGTAGAACGCTACTGTCACCATAGGGTATTTCATGGCGAAAAATTGATTTCATTGCTATTTTAGACGTCTCGCAGTAACAAGAGAGTTGCCAGAGGGGTTCGGTTCCAAGACCGCTACTCTAAGGGCTAAGTTTAAAATAGGCAATGGCAGATTTAGTCCGGTGGTGTTTTAATCCACAGCTAACTATTTTTTTTAAAATAAAGGAAAATAAGATGCTTGATATACGTGTTGCTAATGCCGAGTCAGACGCGCTAATACTAGCTGAACATAACTGCGCCATGGCGCTTGAGACAGAAGCAAAGTTGTTAGACCTCGAGATTGCTATTCTTGGAGTCAATGGCTTATTTGAGCGTTCGGAGTTTGGCTTTTATTTGGTTGCCGAGGTTAATGCCACTGTTGCTGCGACCTTGATGGTGACTTATGAATGGTCTGATTGGCGCAATGGATTGTTCTGGTGGATTCAATCCGTCTACGTTAAGCCTCAGTTCCGGCGTCAGGGGCTCTATCGCGGCATGTACGAACACCTTAAGTCAATGGCCACACAGCAAGCAGAGTCCGTTTGTGGCTTTAGGTTGTATGCTGAAACTGAGAATATTGGTGCTCATGCGACCTATGTCGCTAGCGGCATGCATGTGTGCGAATACGTTATGTTTGAGGAAGCGACCGCTTAGCTTGGAAAAAGTCGGCTAATAATTGAGGGTACGGCATTTTCTACTCTCAATATTCGAGGGCCGACGTGCACGGCTTGAAATCCGATCTCTTTAAGTTTGTCGATCTCATAGGGTATAAATCCACCCTCTGGGCCAATGGCTAATGTAATCTTTTCTGAGATATCCACAGGACAGTTCTTATCGGTATTAGGGTGAGCCACCAACGGAATGGTTCCTCTAATAAGGTCACTTAGCTCATCTTCGACAAAAGGTTTAAATAGTTTACGTAGATGCACTTCCGGTAAGAGAGTGTCTCTTGCTTGCTCTAGCCCAAGAATGAGTTGGTGTTCTATTGCTTCGGGTGACAGAAAAGGCGACTGCCAGAAGCTTTTCTCGACGCGGCTTGAGTTTATAAGATATAGGGTTTTTACGCCCATGGTCGCAATCGTTTGCAATGTTCTGCGTAACATTTTTGGTCGCGGCAGAGCCAGCAGCATGGTTAGTGGTATCGGGGGAGGCGGATCCTGACTGAGGTCTAGTGTTAATGTTGCCTGTTCTTTGTCTAGTTGGACAATGGTGCCAGTGCCCATTAAGCCGTTGATGTGTCCTACCTTAAACGAATCACCAACCTTTGCCTTATGCACGTCTAGTAAATGCCTTAGCTGGCGATCACGAACATTACAGGCATTGTCAGATATGTTGGACGTTAGAAGTAGCATATTCATGGATGGGGATTGTAATCGATATTGAGCAGCATAGGTCAGCAATCGGTCGTTAAAGCGCGGTGTCGACAACAAGACTCAATAAGTTGGTTGAGATCATTGGGGCAACTGTCCTGGCTGGGGATTGGGTTACCAGTCATGACGCCTTAGGACGGAATCGTTAATTATCGCCTGTATCAATTAGCGTTGCATTCAATATAATGGCGACCCTGGGCTCGTAGTTCAATGGATAGAATAGGGACCTCCTAAGTCTTAGATGCAGGTTCGATTCCTGCCGAGCCCACCAGTTATTTTTTATCAAATACCAGGGTCTGAACGGTTATAATTTCGGTTCGACTGTGGTTTACTTACGGTGGTGATTTTTGAGTGGGATTGAGTTTTTTATCTCGTTCGTTCGAGCAATAAATTTCATTAATAAATATTTATTTCACGAGACTAGAACTTGAAAGCAACAAATATAAAAAACCCCGAATACTTCCATAAAGTGGTTGATTGCCAGTACGCGTGTCCAGCGCATACGCCGGTTCCCGAGTATATCCGCTTGATAGCTAGGGAACGCTATACCGACGCCTATATGGTTAATTGGGAGTCTAATGTTTTTCCCGGTATTTTGGGGCGCACCTGTGATCGTCCATGCGAACCGGCCTGTCGACGCGGTCGGGTAGAGGATGAACCGGTTGCCATATGCCGTTTGAAACGGGTGGCTGCTGACAATAAAGACGATATTCAAGATCGCCTACCAAATATTCCAGATAAAAAGAACGGCAAACGTGTGGCCTTGATTGGCGGTGGCCCAGCCTCACTGACGGTGGCCAGAGATTTGATGCCTTTGGGCTACAGTATTGACCTGTATGATGATCAAACTGGTGGTGGAGGCATGATGAAGAGTCAGATTCCCTCGTTCCGACTACCAGAATCTGTTCTTAATGAAGAGGTCGATTATATTCTCGATATGGGAGTGGTTACTCACTTCAACACAACCGTTGATAGCCTCAAAGAAATATTGGATAAAAAGTACGACGCGGTCTTTATAGGCACGGGGGCACCGCGAGGCAAGGATTTAAACCTTGCGGGTCAAGCTGATGCCGGAGCGCACATACATATTGGGATAGACTGGTTATCTAGTGTTGCCTTTGAACATAGCAATAATATAGGCAAGCGTGTTGTGGTCCTTGGTGGCGGTAACACCGCTATGGATTGTTGTCGAACAGCTCGCCGGCTAGGTGGTGAGGACGTCAAGGTGATTGTCCGTAGTCCTTTTGCCGACATGAAAGCGTCGCCTTGGGAAAAAGAAGATGCTATGCACGAAGACATTCCCATTATCGATAACCATGTTCCCCTAGCATTTGTGGTCGAGGATGGAAAGTTTATTGGGGTTACTTTTGATCGTGTTGATGCCGTTTATGACGATGATGGTCGTCGTCAGTTGGTTTCTACGGGTGAAGATCCTGTTTTGTTTGAGTGCGATGATGTCCTCATGGCTATTGGCCAAGAGAATAGCTTTCCTTGGATTGAACGTGATACAGGTATTAAGTTTGACGAATGGGGAATGCCTAAGGTTGATGAAACGACTTTCCAGTCAGCAATCAAACACGTGTTTTTTGGTGGCGATGCCGCTTTTGGACCCAAGAATGTTATTACGGCGGTTGCTCATGGTCATCAGGCAGCCGTTTCTATTGATCATTTCTGCAACGGCAAGAATGTTACTGAGCGGCTCGCACCAGGAGTTACTCTTATAAGCCAGAAGATGGGAATTCATGAGTGGAGCTATGATAACGCAGTGCCGATTGATCTTCGCTATGTTGTGCCGCAGGCTGATAAGGCGTTAACCTTAAAAGACCGTAAGGTCGAAGTGGAGCTTGGGTATGATCTGAAAACAGCTTATGCAGAGGCCGAGCGCTGCTTGAACTGCGACGTACAGACGGTTTTTGAAGAGATTCGCTGCATCGAGTGTGATGCCTGTATCGATATTTGTCCTACAGATTGCATAACGTTTACGCCAAATGCGGAGGAAAAGCTACTGAGGAAAAAGCTCAGCGCTACTGCGACCAATCTGTCCCAGGATCTTTATGTCTCTGAAGAATTACCCACTCATCGTGTCATGGTAAAAGATGAAGATATGTGCCTGCACTGTGGGTTGTGTGCAGAACGTTGCCCCACGACGGCTTGGGATATGAAGAAATTTTTATATACCGTAACCAAGGCGGGGCAATAACATTGAAAAACATTAAAAGTGTCAATGAGTTCGTCATTAAATTTGCTAACGTCAATGGAACAGGTTCAGCCAGTGCAAACAATTTGTTTGCCAAGGCTTTATTCAGAATGGGTATACCGGTTAGTCCCAAAAATATTTTCCCATCAAACATACAAGGATTGCCTACTTGGTATGTAATTCGCGCTAGCGCAAAAGGTTATCTGGGAAGGCGAGGAGGCGTTGATATCATGCTAAGTGTCAACCCTCAAAGCATAGCTAGTGATATCAAGGAAGTACTGCCTGGAGGATACTTCATTCATGACAACACCAAGCCACTGGACCTTCGCTTAGACCGCAGTGACATTACCATCATCGGTGTGCCTCTGACCAAAATGTGCCTGGCAGAGTATAAAGATCCTCGCCAGCAGCAGCTGTTTAAAAATGTGATTTACGTCGGGGCTCTGGCAGCGTTACTCGACATCGATTTTGCGGTGTTAACAGATCTTTTGGCTGACCAGTTTCGAGGCAAAGAAAAACTGATTGCCCCTAATGTCCATGCTCTTGAACTTGGTTATCAATATGCCAAGGAAACCTATAGTTGTCCTATTTCTATCAAAGTGTCACGGATCAATAAAGTCGGTGATAGTATTTTGATTGATGGAAATACAGCCATGGGTTTGGGAGCGGTTTACGGAGGTGCTACGGTGGCCGCGTGGTACCCAATAACGCCCTCAACCTCAATGGTTGAAGCGTTTGAAAAGTATTGTACGCGTCTGCGTGTTGACCCCGGGTCTGGGCGGAAAAATTATGCGATTGTTCAAGCTGAGGATGAGTTAGCTGCCATTGGTATGGCTATTGGTGCTAACTGGAATGGCGCGCGATCTTTTACCTGTACTAGTGGTCCGGGGGTTTCGCTGATGAGTGAATTTCTAGGGTTGGCCTATTTTGCAGAAATCCCTGTTGTGTTGATTAATGTGCAGAGAACGGGACCGTCTACGGGTATGCCGACTCGTACACAACAGGGCGATATCGTGGCGTGTGCATATGCCTCTCACGGAGACACCAAACAAGTACTGACATTCCCTGCAACACCGAAGGAATGTTTTGACTTCACAGCAGATGCTTTTGACCTTGCTGAATGCTTGCAGACGCCTGTAATTGTTGTTTCTGACCTAGATCTTGGAATGAATGATCATATGTCAGAACCTTTAGAGTGGGATAAAGGGCGTAACTACGACCGGGGCAAAGTGTTATCAGCCGAGGAACTCGACAATACCGAGGAATTTGGTCGTTATCTGGACGTTGATGGCGATGGTATATGTTATCGGACGTACCCAGGTACCCATCCAACGAAAGGCTCTTTCTTTACGCGCGGTACCTCCCGAAACGAGTTTGCTGTCTATACTGAGGACGGCAATGAATATGCCGCTAATATGATCCGCTTATTACGTAAGTGGGAAACCGCCAAAGAGTATGTGCCCGAGCCTATCATCCAGCAGGCGTCTCCTAAGCGGGACTATGGTGTAATCTGTTTTGGTACGAGTGAGCCATCCACCTTGGAAGCTAGGGACTACTTAGCTAAACAGGGAATCCGTCTAGACTACATGCGAATTAGAGCCTTCCCCTTTAATGATGACGTAGAAGTCTTTATTGAAAAGCATGACATGGTTTTTGTGGTGGAACAAAATCGAGATTCTCAGATGCGTAGTTTGTTAATGGCCGAGTTTGAATTTGGGCATGACAAAATCAAATCAGTATTAAGTTTTGATGGTGATCCTATCAGCGCTCGCAATATTCGTAAGCAGATCTTGAAAAAACTACCTGGCGACAATGTGACGCCTATCCGCGGTAATGCTAAGGAAACAGTTTAATATGAGCTATGAACGGCCCAAATTTCGTCATCCGAATACTGAAATTAATGACTTGGGATACGCCCGCCAAGATTATGAAGGCGCACTATCCACGCTATGCGCCGGCTGTGGCCACGACTCAATTTCGGGAGCCATTGTACGGGCCTGTCATGAGCTTTCTATTGAGCCTTATAGGCTAGCTAAGCTATCTGGGATTGGTTGCTCATCGAAGGCTCCGACGTATTTCCTTGGCAATTCGCATGGGTTTAATTCAGTACATGGCCGAATGCCTTCAGTGGTTACAGGTGCCGCCATGGCTAATCGTGATTTAATCTACCTTGGAGTGTCAGGCGACGGTGATACTGCATCCATAGGGATGGGGCAGTTTGTGCATGCTGCTCGCAGAAACCTGAATATGGTTTATATCGTAATGAACAATGGTTGTTATGGCCTGACAAAAGGCCAAGATTCAGCCACTGCCGATGAAGGTTCCAGGAGTAAGAAGGGTGATCCCAGCCCCTTTGAATCGATTGATCTGTGCGCGTTATCCTTGCAGGTAGGTGCCACTTTTGTCGCTCGCAGTTTCTCTGGTGATAGAGATCAGCTGGTTCCCCTGATTAAGGCTGCCATTTCTCACCGTGGATTTGCTTTAATTGATGTAGTTTCTCCCTGCGTAACCTTTAACAATAATGCAGACTCTACTAAATCGTACGATTTTACAAGAGAACACTTAAAATCGACGGGTACCATGGACTTCGTGCCAATGAGGGAGGAAATAACAGCGCGATATGCGCCTGGAAGTTCACATGAAGTGACTCTCCACGATGGCTCGGTTATCCACCTTTACAAAATGGGGAAGGGCATAGATCCTCTAAATAGAGTCTCAGCGCTTAATGCTTTGGAGGAATGTAAGCAGGAAGGGCGAATTCTCACTGGCCTGTTGTATATGGACCCAGATTCGAAAGAACTTCACGAGGCGATAGGGACGGTTAAGCGGCCCTTGAATCAGCTAACAGAGCGCGAGCTCTGTCCTGGTAATTCGGTGTTGCAAAACATCAATGCCAGCCTACGTTAGTCAGTTTAAAATCACTAAGCGGCCATGTCCTCCTGAGTATCCTGACGTTTGGCGTAGTCCTTAAAAAGGAGACTCCATATCATTCATACGCACAAAAACAGACTTTAATTGTGAGTAGTGAGAAATAGCTTCTTTAGAGTTTTCACGACCAACCCCTGACATTTTGACACCTCCAAAAGGGACTTCAACTGGAGCGTCATTGTACGAGTTGATAAAGCAAGTCCCAGACTGAAGTTCATCAATCACTCGGTGGGCACGGCTAATATCAGCGGTAAAGATACCTGCAGCTAAACCGAATTCTGTGGCGTTTGCTCTGATTATAACCTCTGCTTCATCTTCAAAGTCTAAAACGGACATCACTGGGCCGAATATTTCCTCACGAGCAATGGTCATGTTGTCGCTTACATCAGCAAAAACGGTCGGTTGTATGTAATAGCCTTCTCCGGAGATACGATTGCCACCAGTGACCAGTCGAGCACCTTCTTCTTTGCCCTTTTTAATAAATCCTAGCACCAACTCTAATTGCCGCTCACTCGCCATAGGGCCAAAGTTTGTTGCCTCATCCTGAGGATCACCAATAACAGCGAGATCGAGCCGCTCACATAATCTTTTTAAGAAGGCATCCTTAATGCCCGACTGAACGAAAACTCGGGTACCATTTGAGCAGATTTGTCCGGTAGAATAGAAATTGGCCAAAATAGCGCCGCTCACGCAATTGTCTAGATCGGCGTCATCAAAGATAATTAGAGGCGATTTCCCGCCTAATTCCATAGTGACATGCTTCATTCCGGCGGCTGCGGAGGCATATACCTTGCGACCAGTAGGCACCGACCCCGTTAACGACACTTTGTCCACACGAGGATCAGACACTAAGGCGGCGCCGACGTCTCCCGCACCTTGGACTACATTATAGAGGCCTGGAGGAAGGCCGGCTTCGACCAAAATCTCAGCCACTTTTAATGCGCACATTGGTGTTGTTTCAGATGGCTTGAATATCATGGCATTACCGCAAGCAAGCGCAGGCGCGCCTTTCCAACAAGCAATTTGCATTGGATAATTCCACGCACCAATCCCGACACACAAACCTAGCGCTTCGCGGCGAGTGTAGGCCCAGTTTCCATCCGCCAAGGGGATGTACTCTCCGGTTAAGGACCCCGCCAAACCACCAAAATATTCCAAGGCATCCGCTGCGCTTGTTGCATCAGCACAGAGGGTCTCGGATAGGGGTTTTCCTGTGTCATAGGTTTCCAGAACAGATAAATCGTAATTACGCTCACGAATAATGTCAGCTGCCCGGCGTAAGACACGGCCACGTTCAGTTCCCGATAGTTTCGCCCAACCTATTTGCGCTCTTTTAGCACTCTCGACCGCTCTTTCAATAATCGCAGGCGTTGCAGAATATACACGTCCAATTATGGTCCCAGTGGCGGGATAGATGACCTCAATGGGCGTACCATTATCATCTTCGACATATGCGCCATCAATAAAGTGGCTTGCTATAGGTTGTATAAACATGGGGTTCTCTTTTAAGTATTAAGTAAGCCGTTTATTTTAGCTCTGTTTCTAGAATCACAACCGCTGTTTCGCCAATATTCCTAACGTTGTGTGTGGTCGCCGGTAAAAAAAGGGTTTGTCCATCAGTGGCTACTAATGTGGTGCTGGGTTTCCGGTTATCTTCGGGTATCAAAATTAGCGTCCCGCCTTTAATAAAATAGACCACTCGATTGTCATAGGTATGAGTATGCATGCCAGATTCCGTGCCAACCGGGTAGGTGAGGCGCACAACTTCAACGTCTGCGTTATTAAGTACAACTTCTCTCTGACCTGATGATGCTGCCAATGAGTAGGGAGCACAAAATAAAAGTGCTGTACATAAACTAATGGTTCGAACCCTATCCATAAATCCTCCCGCGCTGTTTTTTTATCATTCGCTAACGAAGACCGTTCCATCTTCAAACTCAATCTCGCGTAGGTACATCGTAAACTCTCGGCGTCCTTTCCTTCCGGTCGCCTTAATTTTCGAACCCACCTTCAAAAGATCTAATGAGACGCCTTGCCTTTCTAAGGTGTTTCTCGACTTGGACTCTATTAACCAGAAAGTTTTATCGCCTTGTTCGTTGGTGTTTTTGATAAGCACGGAGGCATGAGGGTTCTGAAAACGAACTCGCTCGATAATACCCTCGACTGAAATTATTTCTTGCGTGAAATTCGCATTCGTCGAATGATGTGCGCTCACGCAAAATGGAATACTTAGTAATGTCGCAATCAATAAGATTTTTTTCATCTTCATTCTTCTACTCTAATTCGCATTGAGTTCATCGAACCAATTATAGTTTGCTTCAGTGCAGTCATACACGTTAAGTTCGGTTTCGTCTGCCCGCCTGAAAAAATATTCAAGCACCAGAGGTTTTTCGAAGATCGATTCGTCGATATAGGTATGGGTGATATGCAGTGTTTCACCCTCTACCTCTAACACTTCGATAGCAACTGTGCCAGGCACCTGGGGTATCCCGCGCGACGTTCGAATATATCCATAGGCATGGTTCCTAGACTCAATAATTAGACGGTTGCCTTCGTAACTAGCAAACGACGAGCCCATTTCTGGAAAGAACGTGCCCTCTAAGTTTTGGGTGCTGGGTTGGTCCGTTAGTGCCGATTCGTCGCCCAAGGGTATCTCACGCCTGAGATCAAAGAGTTCGTAACTGATTAATATGCTTGTCCCTGTTTGTTCAATCTTGATAGGTGCGCCTGGATTCGCCCAGATCCTCGATGAACTGGCCGGCGTGCAGTAAAGGCTGGGGTCATCTGCAAAGAGATCGTAGTCACTCTGCAGGCGTTGACCCTCTTCTCTCAGTAATATTTCACTCTCTGTGCCAGGTCCATTGAGCATCCATGTGCCACTTATATTCGCCTGCGCTATTGCAGTACCAAATACGCCAAGCGAGATAATGTAAACTAGTGCTGTACACAAACTAATGGTTCGATTAATCCGATTCATAAATCCTCCAGGCTAAAAAGGAGACATTCCGTTAGCGTATCTGTAAATCAACAGTAAAACCCAGATTACTACACAGGTCTTAATTATATAAGCGGGTATGTTTTCTTTTTTCATTTTGATCCCTTTATTAAGGAGTTTAATGGACACCCTAAGGTTACTTTTTACCCTCACTCAATTAAATGTTAATTAACCGATCATAGCTGAATAGCCCATCCAGTTAAAGCTGGGCTAGATTGAGATTCCACCTATGCAGATTGTTGTGTACTCTAGGGCTGTGAGTGGTTAATTGCTTATCTGAAGAGTTTTGTCCAAACTTTAAACAAGAAGTTACCTGATACACATAGTCAAAGGAGTCATTCTGATGAAAGACCCACTAACTGAAGGATTGGAGGAAGCAGGGGAGATGTTTAAAAAACTTTACACAGACTTTATGAAAATCTATGAGAGTGAAGATAAGCCTGAAGATAGTTCTGAAAAAGTGGAAGGCAGTAAAGAAGAAAGTTAGCATCGGATTCCACCCATGCAGATTGTTGTCGACTCTATAGCAACGAGAACTTAACCTTTAATTGTTAGTTCCAAAAAATGTTAGGAGAACATCATCTAACAGAGGCCTCCAATTTGACCAATTATGCCCCTGGTGCGACTGTTTATACGTAAGATCATAGCCTTTTTCTGTTAAAGCGTTTTTAAAGTCTCTATTATCGCGAGTGCTATCACCTTTGCGCCCATGGCTTAAAAATATTTTGAGGGGTAGCTTGGGACCTTTTTTGTAAATATCTGTAAGCCGTCTTACTAGATAACTTTTGCCGGGTGATTGCATGGCAAGCCCCGCAAAATAGTCCGGTAGAAACAATCCAAAACAGGCTGCATTATAAGCTCCATAGGAAAGCCCCATAATGACTCGTGCTTCTCGATTCGGGCTTGCAGGGTAGGATGCCTCTATCGCCGGGAGAAGTTCATAAGCATAAAACTTTGCATAATTCTCATTGCAAATAAATTGACTATCACGTCTATTATCAGAAATTTTATCAGGATTTCGTGCATCGACAAAAACTGCAATAACAGGCTCAATTCTGTTGGCCCTAATTTCTTTATCTAAAAGCTCCGGTAACTTTCCAGATTTAATATAGGCCTCACCATCCGTTATATAAATCGTAGGCAACAACATATCTGGATTCATTCCTTCGGGCGTGTAAACACGGTATTGGAGGTTGTAGCCTAACATTTCGCTTTTTATAATAATGTTATCTGATAACTTTCCGCCCAGCAGTTGATCATTCTCGCTAGAAAAAGAAGATTCCGCGAAAAATATAATAATTACTAGTACTACCTGTCTCATCCTCAACCTTTACAAAACTCCTTTATTGATTACTTAACCATAGCTGAATAGCCTATTCAGTCAAATCGGGCTAGATCGAGGTGGTTAGGAACAAATACACCTTTGTAGTATATTTATCTTAACCATATTGGACTCTCGATGTATGAGCTAGAGTCAAATTTTTATTGATATCGCCAATGGAGGCGAAGGTGTCTGAAAGAAAGCAAAAAACAGTAGGTATCCACGAGTTGTATCGCAAGAACCCACGAGAGGCTGACAAGCTGTTGTGGGGCAGGGAGGTCGACTCTGGTACACGGCGGGGATTTCTGAAGAAAAGCGGGCTCGCGGCCATGGTGGCCTTTATAGGGTCGAGCATCCCCTTTGCCAGTAAAATGCCAGGGGGGCTAATTCCGGCTGCTATGGCTGATGCCTCAGTGGCTTTTGGTATCGATGGTAAGGAGGGCTTGAGAATACTCAATGACCGTCCGATCAATGCCGAGACGCCGCCACATTTACTCGATGATGATTTGACCCCAGCAAAACATTTTTTTGTGCGGAACAATGGTATTCCTCCGGATCTTGAGTCAATTGGAGACCCCGGGAAGTGGGTGCTAGAGGTGGCGGGTGAATCCTGCCTTAAACCAAAAAAGTATACCCTCGCTGAACTAAAGCGAAAATTCAAACACTATAGCTATGCATTGACTCTGGAATGCGGAGGCAATGGCCGTAGCGAGTTTGATCCGCCAGCCAAAGGTAATCAGTGGTCTACCGGTGCTGTCGGATGTGCCCAGTGGACGGGTGTCAGGCTCAAGGATGTATTGGAAGATTGTGGTATTAGCGATGACGCGGTTTATATCGGCTATTATGGCGCCGACGCGCATCTCACCGGTAATCCTAGTAAGCAATCCATTTCACGGGGCGTGCCAATGTCCAAAGCTCTAGAGGATGAAAGTTTGATCGCCTGGGGATTTAACGATGAGGAGATACCCTTTCAAAATGGCTACCCCTTGCGTCTGGTAACCGGTGGCTGGCCCGCCTCAACCTGCGGTAAGTGGCTAAAAAAAATAGTGATAAGAAATCAGGTTCATAACGGTGCGAAAATGGCGGCTCCGTCATACAGTGTGCCTAATAGGCCTGTCGCACCAGGAGCCAAGGTTGCTAATGAAGACATGCACACTATCGAATCTATGCCGGTTAAATCATTAGTTACTTCCCCTAAAAGTGGCGTTACTCACCCTTTAAAAGAGAGTTTCTCCTGCAGAGGGCACGCCTGGGCCGGTGATCTCAGTGTGGAGAGAGTTAAGGTGTCAATTGACTTTGGTGCAACCTGGCAGTTGGCTGACCTCAAAAAGCCCATCAATCGGCTGGCATGGCAGCGATGGCGCGCAGAGCTGAGTTTTCCGCAACCCGGCTATTATGAGGTTTGGGTGAAAGCAACTGATTCTCAAGGGAGGTCACAACCGACGATAGTCCCCGGTTGGAACCCCAAGGGATACCTTAACAATGCCTGTCACCGTATTGCCGTGCAAGTGGTGTAACGATGCACACAGGCAATAATGATGGGCTTGTGGCCCGCGCTTCAGCAGCAGTGTTATTGGTGTCACTGGTTATTTCGACCTCGGCAAGTTCCGCCGAAATTGACCCAGATAGCGGGTTAACTGTGGCCGACGGCTGGGAGACTGTACGAGCGAATTGTACTGCTTGCCATTCTGCAAAATTTATCACGTTTCAACGGGGCGACCGAGACACCTGGGAATCGATGATTCGGTGGATGCAAAAAACCCAAGGCTTATGGTTATTTGATAAAAAGACGGAAGATACCATTTTGAGTTATCTCGCCGCTAACTATCCCCCCGGGAAATCATCTCGGCGCAGAAATCTATCGCCAGCAGAGCTACCAATAGATTGAGGTGATTGTTAGTGCCCCAAGAACCCATCGGTCACCCCTATTTAATTGCCAAGTGGCTTAGGTTAGTTGAAGTTATTCTATCCCGGAAATGAAAAGCCCCAGCATTTGCAGGGGCTCCAGTGATCTTATGTGGCGGTGGGATAGAGCCTCATCGCCTTGGTATTAAATATATATGAGATTCTAAATTAGGTTTGATACTAATTACTTTCTATTAATCTCTCACATCTCTATCTAGAGCTTTTAGAACCCTTGATGACAAGTACTCTTTTGTTGGTCTGGATATATCGAATATATTCCATCCATTAAATACCATGACAAGGTCATGTTCGGGAATAATCAATAAATATTGACCACCATAGCCGCTACCACTATACATCCATTCTCCTTTTCCATCTTCATAAGGTATAAGCCACCATTGGAACCCATACTTATTACCGCTATATCCAGTATCCACAGCTGGTGTCATAGTCGAAGTGACCCATCCTTTTGGCAGTATCTGGTTCTGTTGCCATCTGCCATTGTTGAGGTATAAAAGCCCAATCTTTGCAAAGTCTCTTGAAGACAGATACAAGCCACCTTCAGTATCTGTTAAACCTCTTGGTGTTTTTTTCCAATAGAAATTTTTAATTCCCATAGGTTCAAATAGATATTTTTTAGCGTATTCATCTACCGACATATTTACAGATACCTGAAGAATATGGGACAGTAAAATAGTTATACCACTGTTATAAACAAATTTCTTTCCTGGCTCGTCTTCCATTGGTGGGGATAAGATGAATCTTAACCAATCATCACTGCTCTCCATACTTGCAGCGTCATTTAATGGGTCAGTGTAAGCATGAGTAAATTCATCCCACTTGATGCCTGCAGTCATTGTCAGCAAGTCACGAATCGTAATCGACTGCTTGATTGGATCACTAAAAAGTGAGCTGTATTCTGGGAAATATCCTACGATTTTTGCATCTAGACCCGTTATTTCGCCTCGATTAATGGCAATTCCATAAAGTGCTGAAGTGACACTTTTAGTGACCGACTGAATGGTGTGCAGCTCTGTGTCTCTATAGAAAGGATGCCAATCTGTGTCATGATAATTATATTGAGCCGTAGCAAAGTCACCATAATTTTTTTGCATGATCTTAGCTTGTTCAAACTTACTGGACTTAGTCAGAGTAAAATAGTCAATGTCATAATATTTTTCAAAAATTATATCGCCTCCTTTTATGACCAAGAAGCTATCTACATATCCGTGTTTTCCGTCTTGAAATTCTTGATTCAGCGTCTCTAATACAGCAACATCTGCGCCCCTCTCTTCCGGGGACGATAGACTCCAGTCATTATTTTTATTGGCGATATTTTTAACTTCCACAGGATTTCCAATAACATGAAGAGAGAATAGTAGTAATACAAGAGAAATAATCAACATGTTTTTCATAGAATTGGCCTATTTGAATAACACCTTGGAAAAAGTATATTCATGTGCAAGCTCAAAATACTACCATAGTCCAACTACACCTGTAGAATACTATGTCTAAGTGGTATATAAAGTGGTATATATAAATGTTGTATAAGCTATTTTATGCAGATGGCAGTGCCTCCATGGGTATCCAGGTTTTACTTGAAGAAATAGGTGTTCCCTATGACTTAGTTCAATCGACTATTGATATGAATGAACCTCGTCCTCCCGAGCAACTGGCAATCAATCCAAATGGTTGGATCCCCGTGCTTATTGGCGACGTGGCTATTTATGAAGCTGCTGCCATAACCATTTACTTGTGCGATCAATATCCCTCAGCAGATTTAGCGCCCAGACCTGCTCAGATGACCAGAGGTTTGTTCTTGCAAACCTTAGTCTATTTTTCCAGTTCTGTTCAGAATGCGTTTCAACTTAACTATTATCCTGATCGATTTACTGAGACGAGCGATGGTTATTCCGGCGCGATGCAACGAGGTATTCGCCGGTTACGTGAAACATGGCAAGTGATCGATACTCAAATAGGGGCAAATCAATGGGTGCTGGGTGACAAGTTCAGTGCGGTTGATATTTACTTATTTATGCTGACCACCTGGTTGAAGGATCCTAGAGGTCACCCATCGGTACAGGAGTTTCCTAGCGTCGCAAGAATTGCTGAAAAAGTGTTGTTGCGGCCCGCTACACAAAAAGTCTACGGTGAAGCCCTCCAAATTAACTAGCCCTCACAGAAGAGTAATCCATGACTGTTATAAAAAGATGGCTCAGTGTGATTTCAATATTGTGTTTATTATCGTGTGCGGAAACACCGGAATTATTGAAAAACAATAATCCCGATAAATACACCGTAGCGAAAGATGTATTGTGGGCATCGCCAGATGAATTTGATCTGACTATGGACATTTACACGCCAACCTCAGGTAAAGAGGCCTATCCAGTGCTGCTGATTTTTCATGGTGGTGGCTGGCTTATTAATCACAAGGGGATTATGACTCAGGCGTCAAAGTACCTGGCATCCAACAGTGAATACGTGATTTGCAATGTTGACTACCGCCTGCTGGTTGATGAACAAAATACGGTCACGATTGATCAGATCGTAGAGGATGTTTTTGGCTCAGTGCTATGGGTACAGGAGCATATTGGTCACTATGGTGGTGATGTTAATAATATCGCGGTAACCGGCGACAGTGCCGGCGGACACCTCGCTGCTATGATCGTAAACTCTGGCCATCTTCTAGGTTCCGATGGCTACTCTGAGCAGTCACTCCGATTCACTCCGTCCTATCTGCCCACCGGCATGACGGCAGAGCAGGTTGACGAACAAGGAGGCATATCGGTGCAAGCGGCCATTTTAAGTTACGGAGCCTATGACATTTACGCCTCGGGACTGGAGGGCATTGAAAGCTGGAAGAATCCTTTTTGGCTAATGGCCGGCTCCTTGGCCAGAGGTCTTTTCGGCGATAAATTTAATGCCACTGACAACCCGAGCCTGTATAAAGGCGTCTCGCCGTCTTACCTCATTCCCCAGGCCAGCGAACGCCAACTGCCTGCGCAACTGCTGACTGCTGGGAGCGAAGACAAGCTGATTTCGCCTGCGTCCGTCAAAACCTATATGGCCAAGTTGCAAAATGCCGGGCACGACGTTCAATACTGGGAACATGATGGCAGGGGGCATGCGTTTTTGGACTCTGGTTCAAATAGCTTGATGGGGCAGAGTTTTGAAAAGGATGCTCCACTGGCGCTGGACGTTATGATCAAATTTCTCGATGGTGTGTTTTATTAAAACTCGTCCAAAAAGCTCGTGCCTAATCTGTGGAAGTATTCGTGCATTGTAGTGTACAAAAACCCTTTTTTATAAGCCTCAAGAACTTTTCTACCACCTAATTTGACTGGGTGGGTTGTTCAGCTATGATTAAGTAATAAAATAAAAATCAAGGAGATTCAAATGGCGGGAGCGGGGTTGATGGCGGCGATACTATGGAAACCTCTGGGAGTGAGAAGAGGGAGTGCACCCACGGCTAAGTCCGCATGTATAGGTACTTGCTTATACGACCCCTTGTTGTTCGCATCGTGAGCAGGGTACAAGGCATTACTGTCAGACGTAAGGCGTTCCCTGGTGAATTCCAAGCGGACTGGACTTCCACTCATGAGGAGCGTGGAGCAGGACAATGGAAACCTGATACACACCGTACACGAGAATCCACTTGCAGGAAATTTAATATTGCACTGAACTATAAAGAGATGGGGCAATACCAAGATGATCTATTGGACACCCTGACATTACAATTAAAAGAGAGACTAGGCATCGACCTAAGTCAGTATACCATCTTGGGGCTATACGATAGTCCTGATGATCATGCAGCGGTGTTCTGATGACTACCCAGAATTAAGGATTGAATCGATTGCGGAGATAACTGGAACAAGCGTAAGGACTAAGCCTCAAGAACTTCTTTACCACCTCACCATAATTTGACTGGATGAGCTATTCAGCTATGCTTAATAAATCGAAGTAATGTTTTTCACATAATCATGAAATCTAACTTTCGATTACTTGCAATCAAATACAACACTAATCTTTTCAGCTGGGGAAACAAAAATGAACCACTTAAAATTTACATTCACTATTCTGATCTCACTGGTATTTTCAAGTCTAGCTATGGCCGCTCCAGAAGGCGCTATCACCACACTAACAGTTCAAGCTGACGACATTAACAAATATGTTCAATACATGAAAAAAAACCCTGAAACTTTTAAAGCCATTGGCTCAGATGTAGCAGGAGTTTGCGTAACTCGAGCCGGCAATAATTACCCAGGAGAAATGTTCGTTTGGAATGCATTCCCAAGTCTTGAAAAAGCCTTAGGGATGATTGAAGCCTACGATCCAGCTAATCCAGCGCCTGCCTTTGATCGGTTAAGGTCTGTCAAATATGCAGCCGTGTTCAAGCCATTGAAAGAGTTTGATCTCGAACCAGGTTTTGAACGCCTTTGGAGAATTAAACTAAATGATGAAATGGCATTTACAAACAAAATGACTGAGCTAGAAGCTGCTATTCGAGCTGCCGGCAACAAGGTGAACTTAGCCGTATTCGCTCCTGTTGGTGGCGGCATTCACGAAACTGGAATGCATCACTTCAGAGCGATTTTTAAATCGGGTTCAGAAGCAGGCAAGGTGCTAGATCAGTTCTATGCTGGCGCCTCCTTCTCGTCTATTTGGATTGAAGCGCAGCAATATGTCGATGAGATAGTCTCGGAAACAATTGAGGTATGCGAGGTCATATACACAGCGAAATAAACAACACATTAAATCTAGAAAACACGCTAGCTGACAAGGCTAATGGAGTCGACAGTAGGCGCTGAGGTGCTGATAGCCCCTCGGCGACATTGCCGTTTTCATTAGATAGCAGCGGCATAGACTGCTGCTTTACAGGCAGGGGTAATAGGGCAATATCTGCCTAAGGCTCGGCGTATCTGAGAATTGGGGTTTTATTGCTAGGAATTACGAATTATCTATCTATCAACACCTTTATAGTGGGTAGGTTAATGGGTAAATATTCTTCATATAAAAAAACCCCTGTAAAAACAGAGGCTTAATTAATGTATATGGCGGTGGGATAGGGATTCGAACCCTAGTTAGGCTATTAACCTAAGCCAGTTTTCAAGACTGGTGCATTCAACCGCTCTGCCATCCCACCAATTGAAGGCGCGATTATACAGCGCCTTTTTCTTCTAACAAGTACCAATTGCACCTTTGGTGTATTTTAATCGGTCGAATCAGTATTTGTGTCCTCTTTGGCAGTTGCTTTATCAGCCACTACCTTTTTTGGCTTGGCTGCAGCTCGCTTTTTACGTGGATCATTGGATGCACGTGCTACGGGCTTTTCCGTCGCAGGAGATGGGCTTGGAGCTACTGCTGCGGGAGCTTTAACTGCTGGAGCAACTGCCTCAATACGCTCTGTACTTACCGCTACCTTAACAACTGGTTTTGGTTTTTTCCTTGGATCATTGCTTGCTCTGACTTCCTTTTTTGGCACAGGGGCTTCGACGGTGTCATTTTTAGTTGCCGCAGGCTTCTTGGTAGCTTTAGGCTTAGCTTTGGCCGCAGGTTTCTTTGTCGCCTTTGGCTCTACGGATGCTGTCTCTGCCTGAGGTGATGCTATAGGCTTGTGATCAGTTGCGGCAGTGCTTACTGCATCAGGTGCCTCTGAGCTTGCTTTTGGCTTAGCGGGTGCTTTGCGCCTAGCGCGAGGTGCTTTTGGTTTAGCTGCCTCAGTTCCCTCAGTCGGAGTAACTGCTGGTGTTGCTGCATCTGCAACTGTAGCTAGAACCGCTTTGTCCTTTACTGTTTCACCACCTAAAATAACCGCAGTTTGGTCCAGTACTGCTTGAGGAACGTCTTGCCGCTGACGCCGGCGGCGAGGCCCTCGGCGTTTATCATCTGGGCGACGTTGAAGTTGATCTGCCTTAGGCGTATTAGACGGCGACTCAGTGGTGCTTTTTACTTCTGTATCCGTGGATACCACTGGCTTATTATCTTGGTCTTTTGGCTTGTTGTTTCTATTTCTTCGATTGCCGCTGTTTCGGTTTTGGTTATTCCTCGATTCATTCTTCTGATCATTGCCTTTATCAGTAGTTTGCTTGTTATCGGCACCCCGATTTTCATTGTTTCGATTGTTGGGGCGGCGATTATTTTGGTTAGGACGGCTGTTTCTTCCCCCTCGACTTCTATTTTGATTATTGCGATTACGGGCTGCGGGCTTCTTCTCTTCTACTTTTTCTTCGGTTTCACCAAACATGCTTGCCCAAAGTCGCTTAACTAGTCCAGGACTCTTATCTTCAGTCGCTGCAGGCACAGGTGCCGTAATTGTTGGTGCAGGCGTTGATGGGATCAGTGTTTTGACCGCAGGCAAGGGTAAAGCCGATGGTGCTGTAGTATCAGAGACCACTTCCTCTTCTGCTTTGCTTAATTCATTAGCCAGACGGTAGCTGAAGTCCGACGAGTCTTCATCTTGGTTGCGGATTCGCACGACGTCAAAGTGTGGCGTCTCCATTTCGGTATTAGGCAACACCGTGACCTGCAATTTATTGCGAGCCTCGATATCTAATATTTCTTTACGTTTTTCGTTAAGCAAGAACGTCGCGACTGGGACTGGAACGATAGCGCGAATTTCTCGGGTAAATTCTTTTTGAGCTTCTTCTTCCACGAGGCGCAATATTGAAAGCGCTAGTGATCGTGTTCCTCTGATAGTCCCTTGGCCTTTACAGCGAGGGCAGGTCCTAGACATTGTTTCTTCTAGTGATGGGCGTAGACGCTGTCGTGACATTTCTAACAATCCAAAGCGTGAAATACGACCTACTTGAACTCTGGCCCGATCAACCTCTAAGGCGTCACGCATCTTGTTTTCAACTTCTTTCTGATGGCGGCTGCTCAGCATGTCGATAAAGTCAATGACAATAAGCCCACCAACATCACGCAACCGTAGTTGGCGGCCAATTTCCTCAGCGGCTTCTTTATTTGTGTTAAACGCGGTCTCTTCAATGTCACCACCTTTAGTCGCTCGGGCGGAGTTAATATCAATTGAAACCATGGCTTCGGTAATATCGATCACGATAGACCCGCCAGATGGGAGTGTTACTTCGCGACAGAAAGCAGTCTCGATTTGATTCTCAATTTGGTAGCGATTAAACAGCGGTATCTCGTCTTGGTAGTACTTTACCTTGCTGGTAAAGTCAGGCATTACCGTGCCGATAAACGCAGCGGCGAGAGCATAAGCTTCTTCCCCATCGACGATTACTTCACCAACATCATGCCGGAGGTAGTCGCGAATGGCGCGCACAATAACGTTGCTTTCTTGGAATAAAAAGTGGGGTGCTTTTGCCTTGCTAGATTCATCAGTGATTGTGTTCCACAGCTGAAGGAGGTAGTTAAAGTCCCATTGCAATTCTTCTGTCGCTCGGCCGATGCCGGCTGTTCTAACGATGGCGCCCATTCCGTCGGGAATGTCTAATCCTCGCATGGCTTCGCGCAAGTCTGCACGCTCATCGCCTTCAATTCGGCGTGAAATACCACCCGCACGAGGGTTGTTCGGCATCAAAACAAGATAGCGACCTGCCAAGCTGATAAACGTAGTGAGTGCCGCGCCCTTATTGCTTCGCTCCTCTTTCTCGACCTGAACAACGACTTCTTGTCCCTCTCTTAGGGCGTCTTTTATGGTTACTCGACCACCTTCAGAGGCGCCTTTTTTGAAATACTCTCTGGAGACTTCTTTTAATGGCAGAAAGCCGTGACGCCCTGCTCCGTAGTCTACAAAGGCGGCTTCTAAGCTTGGTTCTACTCGGGTAATTTTACCTTTGTAGATGTTTGATTTTTTTTGTTCTCTAGTTCTGTTTTCGATATCTAAGTCATACAACCGTTGACCATCTACCATTGCTACACGCACTTCTTCTGTGTGCGATGCGTTAATTAACATACGTTTCATAATTCACCTTTACTCGTTATTAGGAATGAGCAGCAGTGAAAGGACAGAAAAAAGAGAAGTACGGAAATACAAAGACCGTTAGGCCAAGACATTGATCAAAACCCATGGCACAGGCGCAAAAAGTCTTGTTGCGCGTCCCACCAATCAGGTCAAAGCCCTTGCAATCTAGGCCTCGTCGGCATTTAGCACTAGATGTACTAAATTACCTCTTTGCGTATTGGTTTCATCGGTTGCGAGATGGGCTGTTTATTATCTACCCTAGATATCACAGCAGTTGTTGCGGTGATATCAAGTACCTCTAGCTAAACTTAGAAAACAATACTTTGTCTTTCGTATTTTCATCCAGCTGACCAGTTTTATTTACAACAGTTGGGGACGATGCTTACCGCCTTGGAACTGGCGCCTCAATTGTGTGGTCAACTTTAAACCGTTATCTTTTTGGTTCATTCACTGGCTGAGCTCACTCAGCAGTCTTTGGGTTTGCGGTCAACTCTTTGAGCACAAACCCTTGGATTCTTAGCCTAATCAATTTTTTAGGCTCTGTTTTTCTTAGACACATGATCTAAGAACGTGCGCAATATAACAACAAACGGCGATATCTACAATTGTAATCAATCATTTAGTTATCTTAACCGATGGCAGGTGAGTACAATGTGCGACTTTCCACTTACCTAGGCAAACGACCTGTGCAAGAAAATCAATTTGATAAAGTGTCTTTTGTTGACGTTGATCCTGAATATGCGGGTCAAAGGCTCGATAACTTCTTGATTAGACATTTAAAAGGCGTTCCTAAATCTCGTATTTATAATCTGCTACGGAAAGGGGAGATACGGGTTAATAAAGGACGCGTAAAGGCAGATACTCGATTAAAGGCAAATGATATTGTTCGTATAGCGCCTATTCGAATTGCTGAGCGAGGAGCGCCAGCGGTGGTTGGTAGTCAACTAAAGCGGTATTTGTCAGAAAACATCCTATTTGAGGATGATGGGTTACTGATCATCAACAAGCCCAGTGGCCTAGCGGTTCACGGTGGTAGTGGGATTTCGTTGGGAGCCATCGAGGCGATGAGGCTAGAACGACCAGAACTACGCTTTTTGGAGTTGGTTCATCGGCTTGATAGAGAAACCTCGGGGTGCTTGATGTTCGCTAAAAAACGAGCTGTGCTTGTAGAAATACAGCAGGCGATGCAACGTAATCAGATACAAAAGAATTATTTGACCTTAGTGAAGGGTGTTTGGCCGAAAGGGAAATCAACAGTTAATGCGCCTTTGCGCAAAAATCAAATCTCCTCCGGTGAGCGAATTGTGCGAGTCGATGCTGAAGGGAAGGCTTCGGTGACCCATTTCAAGGTTAACCGTCGGTTCAAAGAGGCGACCTTGCTAGATGTGACTCTAGAGACTGGTAGAACGCATCAAATAAGGGTGCATTGCCAATTCTCAGGGACACCCGTAGCGGGTGACGATAAGTACGGCGACAAAGCATTTAACGACCGTTCGCGGGAACTAGGGTTGAGGCGCTTATTTTTGCATGCCTGCCGCTTACGCTTTAAGCATCCGCTTTCAGGAGACTGGGTGCAAGTTGATGCGCCAGTACCCAACGATCTTTCATCTGTACTTGAGAAAATCCCAGAATAGAGGCTTTCAGTTATTACCACTCCAAAACTACTAATATTTGATTGGGACGGGACCCTTTGTGATTCAGTGGACCGTATTGCGACCTGCATTAGACTTGCTGCCGCCGATAATAACCTGGAGATACCAAGTTATGCTGCGGCCTCTAATATCATTGGTCTAGGGCTAAAAGAGTGTATCAACGAGCTTTTTCCTAGTGTAGCGCAACCAGATGCGGATCGCTTTGCGGCATCATATTCGGCCCATTTTAGACGTCAAGATCAAAATCCCTGCGCTTTTTTCCCCGGCGTGCTGGAAACGTTAAAGGATTTGCGTGCAGGTGGGTATATCTTAGCGGTGGCAACAGGCAAAAGCAGGGCGGGGCTTGATAGAGTGCTGGCAGCAACTGGGTTAGTGGTTTTTTTTGATGGGTCACGTTGCGCAGATGAAACCCTTTCAAAACCCCACCCGTTAATGCTCGAAGAGCTTTTAAGTCAATTTGGAGTCAAAGCCAATGATGCGATCATGGTTGGTGATACTGAGTTTGACCTGGCCATGGCTAAGTCCGCAAGAATGCCAGCCATCGGGGTTACTTATGGTGCTCACGAGCTGGATAGGCTTCTTAGGCATGACCCAATAGCTTGTCTTGATTCGCTCTCTGATATATATTTATAAAAATCAATGATTTGTATAAAATAACTAAAGTTATATCTAGATTATTTTATAGTTAAAATTATCTAGAAGTGTACAAAGATCAATCAAAGGAAGCCCTATTAAAGAGCTGGGGTCTGTACTCTTAATTTCGCTAAAGAGGCTTATCCCAAGACCCTCAGCCTTAAAGCTTCCCGCGCAGTCATAGGGTTTCTCTATCAAAAGGTATTTCTCTATTGTTTCGTTAGTTAACTTTTTAAAGGTTACCTGCGTGGAATTTACCATCGATTGGCACTCCAGGGTTCCATTTGGACCGAATCGCGCGAGTGCTAGACCGCTATGAAACAGTATCGTTTGGCCAGATTGCTGCTGTAGTTGCTTGATAGCCTGTTCATGACTTTTAGGCTTGTTGATGAAAATACCATTTTGGTCGGCGATTTGATCGGCGCCAATCACCAGAGAGTCTGCATATAGCGCCGCGATTTTCGAGGCTTTTGCGAGAGCTAGTCTTTCTGCGGCCATGGGTGGTGTCTCCAAAGATTGCGGAGACTCGTCGATGTGTGGTGATTCGCACCGAAAGCTAATTTGCAGCCGGCTCAGCAATTCTTTTTTGTAGATAGAGCTGGATGCGAGGATAAGATGACTCATATGAATATATCCTTTGGCCGTGTTGTTGGGCGCTAGCGTCCGCGTGCTTGGGTCTTGAATTACAGTATAAGTTATAATGTGGTGTAACAAGCCAGATAAGTCTCGTTTTAACGCAAATTTCTTTGACAGATCATGGAGTTGTGCCTATGATGCGCGCCTAACTGAGATCGACCTTATTATATGGCACTGCCGACTCACATTGATCCACGAAAACTAGCGCTCCAGGGATATCTTTTGGAGGGTGAGGTTAAGAGCGATAGCCTGACAAGGCTGGCCTCATCGGTTTCAAGTATTTGTGGTTCGTTTGAGGCGTCAGTTCAGTTCGAATTAGATGAATCAAGGGCAAAAGTAGCTCGAGGTACTGCTAGTGTTACTGTCCAAGCGATTTGTCAGCGGTGTTTAGATGCCGTTAAGGTTGATCTTAAAGCGGATTTCGCAGTACAGGTTATTTGGTCGGAAGATCATCTCAATCGGGTTGCTAGTAACTACGAGCCTTGGCTGGTTGAAGATAGAATGGCTAATCTCAGTGAACTATTGGAAGATGAGATCCTATTGGCCCTGCCGGCAGTTAACTATCATACAATGGGTAGCTGTACAGGTGATAGCTTTATACAAGAGACAGAATCTAGTGATGATGAGGCTGTAGCTGATAGCCCATTTAATATATTAAAACAGTTAAAACGTAAGTAGAGACTGTGATGCAATTCAATTAGGAGTATCTAATGGCCGTTCAAAAAAGTCGTAAAACCCGTTCAAAGCGTGGCATGCGCCGTGCTCATGATGCATTGACTGCTGCTACTGTATCGACAGATACAGTGAGTGGAGAAAAGCATCTGCGTCACCATGTTACCGCTGATGGATTCTATCGTGGTAAGAAAGCATTAGAGATAAGTGCCGACTAGGTGTCTCCTTGACCTGTTCAATTCGAATTGCAGTTGATGCAATGGGTGGTGAGTTTGGTCCTCGGGTTACGGTTTCAGCCTTACTCGCATGCTTAGCCCGCCATTCAAACGTTACCGCCCTAGTATTTGGTGATCAATTATCGCTTGAAGCGGAGCTTGCAGCCTGTGCGGATTCTGACTTGCGGTCCCGAATTGATGTCAGGCACTCCGATATATCAGTGAGTGATCATGACAAACCTTCTGCGGTAATACGTACCAAACAGTCTTCTTCGATGGGCTTAGCCGTTAAGGCTGTGTCGGAACAAGAAGCTGACGCATGTATCAGTGCAGGTAACACAGGAGCTCTTATGGCTCTTGGGCTAATTAATCTTAAGACCCTTCCTGGAATATCCCGACCTGCAATCTGCACCACATTCCCAACTATGTCGGGTCGTACCTATGTACTCGATCTTGGCGCTAACATTGATTGTTCGTCTGAACAATTACACCAGTTTGCGATGCTGGGAAGTTTAACCGCTAGTCTTTTAGACGGCGTCGATGACCCTACCGTGGGATTGTTAAATGTCGGGAAAGAAGAGACCAAGGGTAGTGATGATTTAAAATCTGCGGCGTCGCTACTTGAGAATGACGATTCTATTAACTACGGTGGCTTTTTAGAGGGTGATGAAATTTTTAAGGGTGCAGCACATGTGGTTGTCTGTGATGGGTTCAGTGGAAATATTGCGCTGAAGACCAGTGAAGGTCTCGCGAACATGGTCACAGCTATGTTGAGCGATTTGTTGAGTAAAAGCTGGTTAGCTAGGATGACCGTTGGGCTTGCTAATCGTTCGTTTAAACAGCTTATTGATAAGCTTGATCCCGCTTTTTATAATGGCGCCTATCTGTTGGGGTTAAATGGTGTGGTTGTTAAAAGCCATGGCAGTGCCTCTAAAAAAGCCTTTGGTCATGCCCTTGACGTCGCTATCGAAGCTGCAGAACATAATCTGCCAAAGGCGCTAGCGCCTTTACTAAAGACTAAATTAATGAAAAATATAGTTAGTGAGTGATTATCTATGAGCAATAACTTAGCGTTTGTTTTTCCTGGGCAGGGATCTCAGAAGATTGGTATGTTGAGTCAGCTGGCGTCGGTTCACGCAACGATCGAGGATACTTTTTCAGAGGCATCAGATGCTTTGGGATATGACCTCTGGCAGTTAGTGCAATCTGGGTCTCAAGATGAGATTAACCTCACTGAGCGCACCCAGCCGATACTTTTAGCCTCCAGTGTTGCGATATGGCGCCTTTGGCAGGATAGAAAAGGTGCGTTGCCATCACAGGTAGCAGGGCACAGCTTAGGAGAATGGTCTGCCTTAGTGTGTGCGGATGCTGTTACATTTTCCGATGCCCTCAAAATTGTGCGTGCTCGCGGCATGTATATGCAAGAGGCAGTTCCTGTCGGAGTGGGTGCAATGGCTGCCATTATTGGTTTGGCTGATGATGCTGTTCTGCAAGCCTGCACTGACGCTAGAAATAATGAGGTGGTGGACGCCGTTAATTTTAATGCGCCAGGACAGGTCGTGATCGCCGGTAGTGCGACAGCAGTGGAAAGAGCTATAGGTTGCTGTAAGGCGGCCGGCGCTAAAAGAGCATTGCCATTGCCCGTCAGCGCTCCCTTTCACACGTCATTGATGGAGCCCGCTGCGGACCGACTTAGAGGGCTGGTCACAGATACGCCCTTTGTCGAGCCAACTATTCCGGTCATTCACAATGTTCATGCCGAATCTGAGAACGACCCTGAAAGAATTAAAATGCTAATGCTAGAGCAAATATCTCAGCCCGTGAGATGGGTTGATTGCGTGCTTAGGTTGAAGAGTGGCGGGGCTGATACGCTAGTAGAGTGCGGGCCTGGTAAGGTTTTAAATGGTTTGTCTAAAAGAATTGATCGAGAGTTAATTTCGTTTGCCACAGATGGTGTTGAGAACTTTGAGAACGCATTGCTGTCTGTTTAATTACTTAAGGAATATTTATGACTGATGAATCTAAAATAGCACTCGTTACCGGCGCAAGTCGCGGCATTGGAGCAGCGATAGCAGATGAGCTGGGTGCTGCTGGCTACATAGTCGTTGGAACGGCTACTAGCCAATCGGGTGCTGATAAAATCAGCCAGAGATTGGCGAATGGTAAAAGTGTTGGTGCGGGCATGGTTCTTGATGTTACGCAAATAGAATCTATTGAGCAGCTGCTTAAGTCGGTGATTGAGCAGTTTGGTGCGCCGACTATATTGGTCAATAATGCTGGAATCACTAAAGATAATATTTTAATGCGTATGAAAGAGGATGAATGGCTGGACGTAGTTAATACTAATTTGACTGCTGTTTTTCGTCTTTGTAAAGCATGTGTCAGGCCGATGACTAAGGCTCGCTGGGGTCGTATTGTGAACATTAGCTCAGTTGTGGGGTCTATGGGTAATAGCGGGCAAAGTAATTATTCGGCGAGCAAAGCTGGAGTGGAAGGTTTTGGCAGAGCGCTTGCGAAAGAAATTGGATCAAGAAGTATAACCGTGAATACGGTGGCGCCAGGTTTTATTGATACGGATATGACTAGAAATTTACCTGAGACAAATAAAGAGGCCCTTTTGTCACAGATCCCACTTGCTAGGTTGGGCTTGCCGTGTGAGATAGCCTCTGTAGTTAGGTTTTTGGTCAGTGATGCTGCTGGTTATATTACCGGTGAAACCATCCATGTTAATGGCGGAATGTTTATGTCGTGACGACAGTTCATGCAGATATGAATTGTCATTCGATCGATTATATAGAAATACCAGTATCGGCTAAATCGCGGGTATTTTTGCTTAATGCACATTTTTTTTCACATGAGGGTAGCATTTTGACCCATGTGAGGTAAAATGCCGCCCCTAGCGATAAAGAATATAGAGTCTGAGGCTTAACAGCGCAGATTTGAAGAAGCACCAGACCCCTTATAAGGAGTGGAAACACGATGAGTAATATTGAAGAACGCGTTATTAAAATGGTTGCTGAGCAACTTGGTGTTAAAGAAGAAGATGTTAAGGTGACTTCGTCTTTTGTCGAAGACCTAGGCGCAGATTCGCTAGACACGGTAGAACTGATTATGGCCCTTGAAGAAGAATTTGACGCTGAGATTCCCGATGAGGAAGCAGAGAAAATTGCGACGGTAACAGATGCAATTACCTACATAAACGCGAATAGCTAAGCCTAGCGCGTCTCAAAGCCGCTCCTATTGGGGCGGTTTTTTTTTGCCCGAAAGTTTTGTTTAATAGGACTATGACAACTACAGACTTTATTTACACCATTGACGGGCAAGATGAGCTTCTCGATATTAGCTCAGCGGAGCTATTGTCGGATCGTGGACTTGCTTACGGCCATGGATTATTTGAGTCCATCCGTTATTTCGACGGAGATTTTCTGCTGAAAAATAGGCATTTAGCCAGGATTCAAAACGATGCCGGTCGTTTGGGAATAAGGGTTAACCTGCCTCATATGTCCTCAGCATTGTTGTCCTTTAAAGAGATACTCCTCAAACAATCTATTGTAGATGGTATTGTTAAAATCATAGTTACAGCAGGCAGTGGTGGTCGTGGCTATCAGAGCTCCGAAGCCTCTATTCCACGAATTATCCTTCGTCACAGTGTTGCCCCCGTCAATCTCCAAGATTATCGAAACACGGGGATTAGCCTTTGGCGTTGCGGCCAGCGATTGTCGACAAATACTCAGTTGGCAGGCATTAAACATCTGAATAGGCTGGAACAGGTTTTGGCGGCTAGCGAGCGACACTCTAGTGACTGCGATGATGGTTTAATGATGAATGATGGCGGTTTAGTTATTGAGACCACGCGAGCTAATATATTTTTTAGAGGTACTTCAGGTCGTTGGATTACACCTGATCTAGATGCCTGTGGTGTTTCAGGAGTCATGCGCTCGCTGCTGATTGAAGAGATATTTCCTCTGATGGGTATTTGCCCGGAAATAGGTGCTGTTGGAGAAAGTGATCTTGATGATTATGATGAACTATTTATTTGTAATTCGGTTCGCGGTATTGTGCCCATTGTAGGTATTCGTAAGCCTGATAATCAATCAACCGAGAAACGGGCGATAGGTAAAGTCACGAGAGAATTACAGTCCATGTTGTCTAATAACTACCCTTGTTTTCAATGAAGAAGCCGCTCTTTCAAGCGATTATAGCTCTAGGTGCTTTTCTTTGTGGTGTTTCGCTCGTTGTTATGATCGATATCAAAGTTAACACGCCGGTTAACTCGATGGTCTTGGATGGCGATAGTTCTGAATTCACCATTAAGAAGGGCGCTAGAGTAAAGGACGTGACTGAAGCGCTTTTCTATCGTGAAATTATCTCTGATCCTTGGGCCATTGATCTTCATGCCAAAACAGCAGGGCTTACTAAGCTCAAGGCCGGCACCTATAGTGTTGAGTCGACCGATACAGCTCTATCGCTGCTAGAAAAGTTTAATAGGGGAGAGGTCATACAATATCAGATCACGTTTGTTGAAGGTTGGTCCTTTAATCAGTGGGTACGTCACCTGTCCTCAATTGAACAGTTTGAGGAGACGAATAAGGAGGCACTATTAAAGAGGTTAAAGCTTTCGGGTATCGCTGGGGAAAATGAAAATATGGAAGGTTGGTTTTTCCCAGATACTTATAATTATCTAGGCTCAGATACAGTACTCGATATAATGGGCCGCGCACATCGAAAAATGAAGAGGGTGTTAGAGCAAGAGTGGGTCCAACGAGCGCCGGGATTACCCTATGAGACGCCTTATGAGGCATTAATCCTGGCGTCGATTATTGAAAAAGAAACTGGCTTAGCCGAAGAAAGAGAAGCGATAGCGGGTGTATTTGTGAGGCGTTTATTAAAGGGGATGAGGCTGCAAACTGATCCTACAGTGATCTATGGTATGGGTGATCGGTATGATGGAGACATTAGGCGCCGAGATTTACGCCAACTGACGCCTTATAATACCTATATGATAAAGGGGTTGCCCCCGACGCCGATTGCGATGCCAGGTGGGGCCTCGATTTCTGCGGCGCTTCATCCTAAGGCGGGTTCTAGCCTATACTTCGTGGCACGGGGTGACGGGGGGCATTATTTTTCTAGTACGTTACAAGAGCATACAGACGCAGTGAAAAAATATCAGCTGGAGCAACGTGCGGAAAATTACCAGTCTGCACCAAACTAATTGGAAAGTTCAAAGTAGGTTTTAAATGCACGGCAAGTTTATAACGATTGAAGGCACCGAGGGGGTCGGCAAAACGACCAATATCGACTTTATCCAAGCTTGGCTATTGGAACAAAATATCGAATTTCTCGCTACTAGAGAACCTGGCGGTACTCCGCTAGCCGAGCAGATCCGTCAGTTATTATTAACCCCGGGTGATGAGAAGATTAGTGATGCCGCGGAACTCCTACTTATGTTCGCTGGCCGAGCGCAGCATTTAGATCAGGTGATCGTGCCTAGTCTGGAGGCAGGTAAGTGGGTTGTTTGTGATCGATTTACTGATGCGACTTACGCTTATCAAGGTGCAGGTAGAGGAATGGACAGTTCCCTGATCGAACATCTAGAGCATCTAGTCCAAGGTGAATTACGACCTGACTTAACCTTAATTTTGGATATACCTGTAGAAATTGGTCTCAAGCGAGCTAGCGATCGGAGTGCCCCTGATCGTTTCGAGCAAGAGCAAGTCGAGTTCTTTGAGAGAGTGCGACAGGGATATCTCAATACTGCGGGAAAAGATCCTCAGCGCTATGCGGTGATCGATGCTTCGCAATCACTTGATGGGGTTCAGTTCGATATAAAGGCGGCTATGGAGACTTTTTTAGCAACCACTAAGGTGCCTGTTTGATGGCGTATGAAAATACCACTTTAGCGCTCCCGCTTCCATGGCATAAGGGCGTTTGGGAGGGATTTAATCGGGCCGTTGATATTGGTCGGATGCCACATGCATTATTGCTTCACGGCTCCAATGGGGTTGGGAAAAAGCGATTAGGGACTACTCTGGCTCAGAGGATGCTCTGTGGTGCTGAGGGTAATCAATATGCCTGTGGAAGTTGTAAATCCTGCAAATTATTACTGGCCGGCTCGCATCCTGATTTAACTATTCTGGAACCAGAGGAAGACGGTAAAAAAATCCTAGTGGACGATGTCCGGAGATTGTGTACAAAATTAAATACCACGGCCCAGCAAGGTGGTTGGAAGATTGGGCTCATTTTGGTTGCTGACGCTATGAATATCAATTCGTCTAATGCGTTGCTTAAAAGCCTTGAGGAGCCTCAGGGGAAGACCTTGCTTATCTTAGTTAGCGATCGATTACATGCTTTGTTGCCGACCATAAGAAGTCGATGCCAAAAACAATATCTTCCGACTCCCAGCAATAAAGTGGCGACGCATTGGCTTAAGGAAGTGTCGGGAAATAGTTCAGACGTAGCAAAGGCTATAGAAGTATCAAACGGGCGTCCGCTGCTCGCGCTGCACAATATCGAGTCCGGAACATTGGCGATGAGGCAAGATTTTGAAGCTATTGTTGAAGGTGTCTCTAATGGCAGCCTGTCATCAGTGGAGGCTGCCCAAAAGTGTGTTAAATTAAATGGTAATAATATTGTTGAGTGGTATATGAGCTACGTTCACAGGCTGGCTGTTAATGAGGGGCAGGGAGGTGGTGATCGACGGTTGTTTCAGTTTCAAGACCGACTAATTTCTGCCAGACAGTTACTACTTTCTCAATCCAATGTTAACCAGCAATTATTGTTAGAAGGATTATTCATGGATTGGGCTCAATCGTCCAACGCCATCAGTCATTAATAGTAGAAATAATGGCGCAAAATTTTTGTTGACTGTTTAAACTGGCGATCATCAATGGGTAAACCGTAATAAATTAGAGAGTTATCAATGAGTACTGAACAAATCCAGATGTCGCCATTCATTATCAGAACATTTCCCGTTGGGCCTCTGCAATGCAATTGCTCTATTATTGGTGACAAAATATCGGGTAAGGCGCTAGTAGTTGATCCAGGTGGTGACGCAGAACAAATTCTTAGATTATTGGCAGAACTTAATCTCACCGTCGTGGCCATTATTCATACGCATGCTCATCTTGATCATATTTTAGCGTCCGGAGAGATTAAAGCTGCAACCGGAGCACCCATTTACCTGCATGAAGGTGATCAATTCTTATGGGACATGGTTGAACAGCAATGTGCCATGTTCGGCGTGCCAGAGGTTAAACTCCCAGCTCCAGATGGGCATCTTAAAGATGACCAGGCGCTTAATTGCTGCGGTGGCGTCGCAATCCACACGCCTGGCCACACCCCGGGGTCGATCAGTTTTTGGTTTGAAGAGTACAAAACTCTAATTGCCGGAGATACTCTATTCCAGGGTAGCATCGGCCGGACAGACCTTCCTGGTGGAAATTACGATCAAATTGTAACGTCGATTAAAGATCGAATATATTGCCTAGATGACGAGGCAGTGGTGGTTACCGGTCATGGGCCCAATACGGTTTTGGGTCGCGAGAAAGTGAGTAACAGTTTCGTTAGGGCGTAGTACTGATAGATTCATAATAAAACAAATACGAGGTATAACGAATGAAGCACCAATTGGCTACGATGCTTGAACTGCAAAATGGCATGAATACTAAGGTGCATGCTGACTGGCGTGAGCAAAAATTTGAATGGTATCGAGCTATATGGGTCGAGTGTGCAGAGTTGTTGGATCATTACGGTTGGAAGTGGTGGAAGAAACAGACACCTGATGTTGATCAAATAGCGCTTGAGCTTGTTGACATATGGCACTTTGGTTTGAGTTTGCTGTTGCTGAAAGGGTATTCTGTTGAGGATATAACAGCGATCGTTGAGGACGAATTTTCTAACCCTAAATCCGGCGGCGATTTTGCGATTGACCTAGAACACTTCACCGAGAGAACCTTATCCACCAAAGATTTTGATGTGTCTGGATTTGCGCGGTTAATGGTCGGTATTAATATGGACTTTGAGACACTCTATGTTGGCTATGTGGGGAAAAACGTACTTAATTTTTTTCGCCAGGATCATGGGTATCAAGATGGAAGTTACCAGAAGCAGTGGGGCGGTGTTGAAGACAATGAGCATCTCGTCGATATTGTGGCACAGCTAGATACGTCTGCAGGGGATTTTAAAGATGAACTCTACAAGCGCATGGAAGCACGTTACAAAGAACTACACGGCTGATGGCCAAGATCCCTCTATTAAGATAGCTAATAGTCTTAATAGCCATCCCTAGTTATGCTTTTTACGGATGGCGACTTATAATGCCGTTCAAATTTTTAACACTCAACTATTATTTTCGGAGACAAACTGTGACTTCACCCGTTCGTGTTACTGTTACCGGCGCAGCAGGCCAGATTAGTTATTCCCTTTTATTCCGCATCGCCGCTGGCGAGATGCTTGGCCCTAATCAGCCTATTATTTTACAAATGCTCGAAATCACACCGGCCCTGGAGGCTTTAAAAGGTGTCGCAATGGAGCTGGATGATTGCGCGTTTCCGCTTCTTGCAGGCATGATTTGCACTGACGATGCTGCAGTTGCATTTAAAGATTCGGATTATGCTTTGTTGGTTGGCGCACGTCCTCGTGGACCCGGCATGGAGCGTAAAGACCTGTTAGAAGCCAATGCCGCGATATTCTCGGCACAAGGCAAAGCGCTGAATGATAATGCCTCTAAAGAGATTAAGGTGCTGGTAGTGGGTAACCCTGCTAATACCAATTCATTAATTGCCCAGCGCAACGCGCCGGATATCAACCCTCGTCAATTTACAGCGATGACCCGTCTAGATCACAATCGAGCGATGAGCCAAATTGCAGACAAGACTGGCACTACTATCAACGATGTAACCCGGATGACCATTTGGGGTAATCACTCGGCGACTCAGTACCCTGATCTACACGAAGCTAAAGTCAACGGTCAGCCAGCCATCGATATGGTGGATCAGGCTTGGTATGAAAGCGAGTTTATTCCTACGGTCCAGCAGCGAGGAGCCGCAATCATTGCTGCTCGTGGTGCTTCAAGCGCAGCATCCGCAGCTAATGCGGCGATTGCTCATATGCGTAGTTGGGCATTGGGTACAACTGAAGGTGATTGGGTCAGCATGGGCGTATATAGTGACGGAAGTTATGGTATTGCCGAAGGCCTAATTTACTCATTTCCATGCACCTGTAAAGGCGGCGATTGGGCGATCGTCCAAGATCTGGACATTAATGACTTCTCCCGCGGAAAAATGATTGCGACGGAGAAAGAATTGACGGAAGAACGCGATGCCGTTCAGCACTTACTACCATAGCCCTAAAGGATTGTAGTTGATTGTAAACGCCATTGAGGTGATGCTCAGTGGCGTTTTTACATAAAGCTATAAATACTTGGCATATAACGACAACTCACGCTGGTTTTGTCACATTCAATGGGCAAAGTTTGCTACAGTCACCCACTCATTTATATCCACTCTAAAGGTGACCTTGTGGCATTTTCAATCGTCGGTGATCAAGCTCCATCATTTTCTCTGTCAAACCAGCGGGGTGAGATAGTCTCACTGAGCGATTTCCAGGGTAAAAAAAATGTTGTAGTGTATTTCTATCCTAAGGCAATGACTCCGGGATGCACCGTTCAGGCATGTGGCATTAGGGATAGCTACAGTGAATTTAATGACTTAGACACGGTTGTACTTGGGGTAAGCCCTGATTCTGTGACTCGTTTGGTTAAATTTGAGGATAAGCAAGAGCTTAATTTCATCTTGTTGTCGGATGAAGATCACAGCGTTATTGAAAGTTACGGAGCCTGGGATCTGAAGAAATTTATGGGACGTGAATATATGGGCGTTTTACGCTCTACATTCATTGTTGATAAACAGGGCAAGATTGTCCATGTAATGGCTAAGGTGAAGACCAAAAGCCATCATGAGGATACGTTAGACTGGATTAAGCAAAACCTAGGATAATTCCCACTAAACGCTGTTCTTAAAAAGACCAGATTAAATAAAGGAAATAAAAGATGTTATTTGTATCAAATGCTTACGCTCAGGCCGCTAGTGCCGGCGAACCAAATCCAATGATTACTATATTAATGTTCGCAGGCCTTTTTGGCTTCATGTATTTTTTAATTATTCGACCTCAGCGTAAACGTCAAAAAGAGCATAACGACCTTGTTGGCGCCTTAGGTAAGGGAGACGAGGTTGTAACAACGAGCGGGATGCTGGGGAAAATCACCAAATTAGAGGGTGATTATGTTGTTCTTGAAGTTAGTAACAATTTAGAGCTTAAATTTCAGAAGGTTGCTGTTCACGCAGTGTTGCCCAAAGGCACTATCAGAGCTATCTAAGGTCATTGGTCATTCTGGCTAGGTTTCTATGTGATTTACAAAGGAGCCTTCCAGATGGTTATTTAGTCATGTTTGAAGGCACACACAGGCTCAGTAGTTCCCGGCGGCCAGTATGCTTTCATTTGTTGGGCGGTTGTGCGCCTAACTGGGATTGGTGCTGTTCGTTTAGTCTAGACACTGACCGCGTAAAGAATAATAAGGTGCAGGCATGTTTGAGGAAATTGTTGATATTGTAAATAACTTTGTTTGGGGTCCAGTGATGCTGGCCCTATTACTGGGTACGGGTATTTACCTGACAATTGGTCTTAAAGGAATGACAATTAGTCGGATACCTTATGCGTTCCGCCAGCTGTTCAAGGGTAGGACGGGGACCGGAGAGGGCGAAATTACGCCTTTTAACGCCTTGATGACCTCCCTCTCATCTACGATAGGTATGGGCAATATTGCAGGCGTTGCGACTGCTATTGGCCTTGGTGGTCCGGGAGCGCTTTTTTGGATGTGGTGCGCCGCTTTTGTTGGTATGGCTACTAAGTATGCAGAAGCCGTTTTGGCGGTGAATTATCGCGAGACTGATGACTTGGGTCGCAAAGTGGGCGGCCCTATGTACTACATTAAAAATGGTTTGGGTAAAAAGTGGAAGTGGCTAGGAATGGCCTTTGCTTTGTTCGGCTCTTTGGCTGGATTTGGCTTGGCTAATACAGTTCAATCTAATGCTGTGTCTCAAGTTCTAGAAACCAATTTTAGTGTCCCAACGGCGGTTAGCGGTGTCATTATGGCCGTGCTAGTCGGCGTGGTGCTGTTAGGCGGCATTAAGCGTATAGCCACCGTAGCGGGGAAGCTTGTTCCCTTTATGGCTTTGCTCTACATCACAGCCACACTGATAATACTAGTAACACATGCATCACAAATCCCTACGGCAGTGGCTTTAGTCGTGGATAGTGCCTTTAATGGTGCAGCGGCAACTGGCGGTTTTGCGGGTGCTACTCTTATGCTGGCTCTGCGTATGGGTATTGCGCGTGGTATTTTTTCCAACGAGGCAGGTTTAGGTTCGGCGCCCATCGCGCATGCGGCAGCCGAGACCAATAGTCCTGTACGGCAGGGCACAATTGCGATGTTAGGCACCTTCATAGATACCTTGATTATTTGCACGATGACGGGTTTAGTTTTGATCGTGACAGGGGTTTGGAGCGGGGAGCCTCAAGGCGCCGCAATGACTCTTGCCGCATTCACCGGAGCTCTTCCCTATGGCGACATCGTTCTGTCGCTGTGTGTGGCATTGTTTGCCTTCACTACGATGTTAGGCTGGAGTTACTACGGTGAGCGCTGCGCTGAGTTTTTATTGGGACCTAGAGTAATAACCCCATTTCGCATTCTTTGGGTAATCGGTATTTTTGTTGGTACACAGATGAGTCTTGAATTGGTTTGGAAAATGACCGATGCATTAAACGGCTTGATGGCGATCCCGAATCTTATTGCTTTAATACTGCTCTCACCAATTGTGTTTAAGCTGACTAAGGAGTACTTTGATCAGGAGAAAAGTGAGCAAACTGCTCAGGATAATTCTGCCCAAGGCCAGTAAACTTATGAGTCCGAGTAAAAAACCTAAATTGGTTATCGCAATCTCATCCACTGCTTTATTTGATATGAAGAAGAGTCATAGCATCTACGAAAAAGAAGGCGTGGCGGCCTATGCTGAGTATCAGCGTCAACATGAAGATGATGTCTTGGAACCTGGCGAAGCGTTTCCACTGGCGGCTAAATTACTGAGGATCAACGATAAACTCGATGGTGATCCAAGAGTGGAAATAATTTTGCTGTCACGCAATTCGGCAGACACAGGGTTGCGGGTGTTCAATTCGATTGCACATCATGGATTGGATATCTCACGCGCAGCATTTTCGGGTGGTACTTCGCCGTATCGTTATGTCTCTGCTTTCGCTTGCGACCTATTCCTGTCAACCAACCCCGACGATGTTCGAAGCGCTCTTGATAACGGGGTGGCTGCGGCGACTTTACTTCCGTCGAAACGGGGCTCTACTGATAACGATGATTTGCGCTTTGCATTTGATGGTGACGCAGTCCTTTTTTCTGATGCTTCGGAGCGAATCTTTAAAGAACGAGGCCTAGAAGCCTTTACCGAAAATGAGAAAGCTGCGGCGCATACACCTCTTGATGCTGGACCTTTTAAGGGGTTCTTGCAAGCTCTGCATGGGCTCCAGTCCGAGTTTAGCGCTGACAATTGCCCAATCCGCACTGCTTTGGTGACCGCGAGAGCAGCGCCATCTCACGAGAGGGTAGTGCGTACGCTTAGAGATTGGAATGTTCGTATTGATGAAAGCTTATTCTTAGGTGGCTTAAGTAAGGGTGATTTTCTGAATTCATTTGGGGCGGATGTCTTCTTTGATGACCAGCAGAACCATTGCAGTTCTGCTAGAGAATACGTCGCTACGGGTCATGTGCCGCACGGTGTATCTAATGAGTGAGATGGGCGGAGACGTCGTGAAATTTAGCCTAAGGGTTGCGAGAGCATAGAATGTCTAAACCTCAATTGCTTAGGTCAAATAAATACCAAGGCATGTCCGACGACAAGATACTTAGTCTATACATGAATAATTTAGGCGGTGAAGAAAAGTACTTTTTAGAAATAGAAGTTGATATTCGACAGCTTAAAAGAGAAGCTGATTCTCGTTTATCAGAAACGAAACGATCTAAACACTCTCTCTGGTACTACCTACTTTATGCTTTTTTGTTTGCGCTTTTTGCCGGGCGGTTTTTCAGTGGCCTGCAGTGAAACAATAGGTGATTGATCTTATCGCAGTTATAGGGCGTATTCCTGTTATAAAAAGCATCCTAATGGCAATTTTCAGCTATAAATAATAACTAAAGGCTATTAAAAAAATTTTTTTTACCGGCCTTCTGGTATATCATGTAAGGCTCACGACAAAAGCTATACATCTAAAGGTTTAAGCCACTGTATTTTGGAATTGTTTGATCAGTTGGAGTGCAGATGAAATTACAACAGTTACGTTATGTATGGGAAGTGCATCGCCACGATCTTAATATATCCGCGACGGCTTTAGCATTATATACGTCCCAACCTGGAATCAGTAAGCAAATCAGACTTCTTGAAGAGGAGCTGGGCGTGGAGATTTTTAAGCGCAGTGGTAAGCATTTAAGTAAGGTTACGCCCGTTGGTAAAGAGATTCTTGCGGTTGCGGGTGAGATTCTCCTCAAAGTCGAAGGGATTAAGCGGCTCTCTCAGGATTATAAATCCCCGACTCAAGGTATCCTGTCAATAGCCACAACACATACGCTAGCGCAATATATGTTACCACCTGTGATTAAGACTTTTGCCACTAAGTATCCAAAAGTTGACCTTACTGTGGTTGAGGGTACGACTAAGGAGAATGCAGAGTTAGTAGAAAAGGGCAATGTCAACTTTGTGTTGCTCTCAGAAGATCTCGAACATAGTGGTAACTTGGTGATAATGCCTTGCTTTAAGTATAGCACCCACGTTTTGGTGCTTAAGGATCATCCACTAACCCAGTTAGCCGAAGTTTCCTTAGAGGATGTTGCAAGTTACCCTCTTGTTACACACGTGTTCGGCTACGGTTATAATGCGCTTGATACCACTACGTTTGGTAAAGCATTTAAGCGAAAATTATTAAATCCTAAGGTTTCTCTCGCGACAGGCAATGCCGACGTTATCAAAAGTTATGTGCGTGCTGGACTTGGTGTAGGTGTCGTGGCTGATTTAGCTTATAGCGATATTGAAGATTCGGATTTGGTCGCTATTAGCGTGCCTGGGCTTGATGAGTCTTACCAGATATCTATAGCTATCCGGAATGGCAGTTATATACCTGGTTATATGTATGAGTTTATTGAGTTTTTTGCGCCACATCTTACGCGGGACGTTGTTGATGAGGTTATGTCGCTGTCTAACGCAGAGGCGCAAAAGAATTATTTTACAGATACCGATAACCAAGGGTATCAACCATCGCATAAATATCATCGCTAAACGTATAGATCGTTCATCATGGGGATCCAGCGTTTCACTAAGAAATTAGTTAGATTCTTCCAGTTATTGCACCCTTGCATTGTTTTCAGTAGAGTGCCATGTTTACTGTTGTTAAGGATACTTTGTGGAAATTGCATGCTTAGATTTAGAGGGAGTGTTGATTCCCGAAATTTGGATCGCCTTTGCTGAAAAAACGGGTATAGATGCGTTCGAGAGGACAACACGGGATGAGCCTGATTATGATGTCCTGATGAAATATCGACTAGATCTACTTCGAGATAACGGGTTAGGGCTCAATGAAATTCAAGAAGTAATCGCGACATTAGAGCCTCTGGATGGCGCCGTGGAATTTGTTAATTGGTTGCGAGAGAGATTTCAAGTGATTATTCTTTCTGATACCTTTTATGAATTTGCCAATCCATTAATGAAGCCTCTTGGCTACCCAACGTTGTTATGCCATCAGTTAGAGTGTGATGAGAGTGGCACTGTTGTTAACTATCATCTGCGGCAATCCAACCCAAAACGTCAGTCAATTGTTGCACTTAAGAGCTTATATTATAGAACTATTGCCGCTGGAGATTCGTATAACGATACAACCATGCTAGCAGAGGCTGATGCAGGAATCCTATTTCATGCGCCTCAAAATGTGATTGACGAATTTCCGCAATTTCCGGCGGTACAGACTTATGATGATCTAAAGAGAGAATTTATTCGCGCGAGTAATAGGGACATTAAAATCTAGTATGGTGTATTTTGTACGGGGTACGCTGTTAGAATAGAGCCCTGCGGAGGGCAGAAATAGAATGCCGGTAAAAACATCGAGTAGTGATCGAATTCGAGAGAAAAAGAAACTCTTTTTAGCTCGTGAACAGAAGATCGTGGATGCTGCACTTGAATTACTGATCAAAGAAAATATTGATCGCGTCACCGTATCGAAAATAGCGACCAAGGCTGGGATTGGCAAGGGTACAGTCTACAAGCATTTTTTGACTAAAAATGAAATCTTGGTTCGCATCATGCTTGATTACGAACGTGGTATATCAAAACGCCTATCTGAAGGCTTAGACAAGGCTGAGGAAGGTGACCCCGGGGCCGTTTCAAAGGCATATTTTGATTCTCGGTTAGCTCGCCCAGAGCGTGACCGCTTGGTGCAGCAGCTAGAAGACCGTTTGACCGATGCTGACGATGTGAGTGCTCAGTTAGAAGAATGCTCTCAGATAAGGCGCTCTCATGAAGATGCTTTGGGAATGGTTATTACAAGGTTGATTGGTGAAGGTATCCTTGAAGATGTTCCTCCTCATTATCATTATCTTACCTGTTGGGCTCTTGCTCAGGGGGCCGTAGAGCTATGCTTTAGCAAGAGCTGGAGCCAAGTTGAGGATATGAGTGAGCTGTTGGGCTTCATCACTAGCATTGGTGTAACAATGGGCAATCGCGGACAGTATCACCAGGCTGGCGATAAAAAAACCAAGCCTGGAAAATGAGATCTTCTAATAGTCTCGATACCCTTTTTGCCGACCTCATTGCTCAGCAAAGCGATTCCAGCACGAAATTACCACCTGTGGATCTCTGGGATCCTAAAGTATCTGGTGACATGGATATCTGCGTAGACAGGGAAGGGCGCTGGATTCATGAGGGTGGAGAGATTAAACGACCAGCTCTGGTTAAGCTTTTTTCAAGTATCTTAAAGTTTGAAAATGGACAGTATTTTTTGGTCACTCCGGTTGAAAAGTGGAGGATTAACGTTGAGGTAGCCCCATTTTTTATCCCGGAAGTGAGCCGGGACGTTCGTCATGATCAGCAAGCTATTAGCTGTCTAACTTTAAATGGCGAAATTATTATTCTCAGTGACGACCACCCTTTGAGCGTTCAGTACAAACCTGAATCTGATCAGCCGATTCCGTTGGTAAAGGTGCGCGGTGAGCTTAGTGCTTTAGTGAGTCGGTCTGCCTTTTATCAGTTAGTAGCTTGGGGCGAGAGTTCCGCGACTAATGGAGATCAGGCCGTCTACCTAAGTAGCATGGGGTGTCGGTTTCTGCTGGGAAAATCAGCTTAGTTTGATTGACAATAAAAAAAGAGCGAAGATAAATCGCCCCTTTTATTAACATCCTATCACTACATATTTGGGTAATTAGGCCCACCCGCACCCTCTGGGACTACCCAGTTGATATTTTGGCTTGGTTCTTTGATATCGCATGTTTTACAGTGAACGCAGTTCTGAGCATTGATTTGGAAGCGATCGCTGCCATCTTCATTTCCAATTACCTCGTAGACTCCGGCAGGACAATATCTTTGTGCAGGCTCATCATACTCGCCAAGGGTAAACATGATGGGTAACTCCGGATCAGTTAGCGTCAAGTGACAAGGCTGATCTTCTTCATGGTTTGTATTAGACATAAACACAGAAGAAGTTTTGTCAAAGCTAACAATGTTATCTGGTTTCCTGTACTCGATTTTCTTAGATTCTGAGGCTGGCTTCATTGCTGCATAGTCAGGTATTTTGTCATGCAGAGTTAAAGGTAGGCGCCCTCTAAAGATGTTCTGCTCAATCCACACGAAAGCTAAACCCATAAGCAAGGGG
>Ga0209660_1000102_pt1 | contig 51754 bp, 35 predicted proteins | sample SaaInlV_100m_DNA_2_FD_184659 | JGI IMG/M metagenome (GOLD analysis project Ga0209660, IMG submission 184659) | Marine microbial communities from expanding oxygen minimum zones in the Saanich Inlet - SI072_LV_100m_DNA (SPAdes) (version 2) | ecosystem: Environmental > Aquatic > Marine > Intertidal... | reverse complement strand
CACGATGGATGATGGCTGGGAACGCAAGTATGGACTAAACCCGAACGCGCTCAATGGTGTCTCGGGCACAGACCTCGGCTTTCGCGGACTCCAGATAAAGTCTATCAGCAGTATTCCAGTTTCTGGTCGTGACTTTACCTTTAACAGCGCGACAAATCGCATCACTGCTCTTTCAACCTCTCTCAGTAGCCTTCAACACGCACGCCAGTTAACTATTTTGGGCTCTGGCACAAATGATGGAACCTATACGGTACTCTCTGTTGACACTGCAGGTGCCTTTATTGATATTCACCCCTCAACCCCAATTGCCATTAACCAGAAGGAGGGTAACTATGTGACCATACTTGGTGACAGGGAAATTCTTGGTAATGATATCTCATTGGATAGTTTTTCTATTCGGTCCACTCCCACTCAAGTTACAGGGAAGGATATTCATTTTGATTCTGCTGGGTTTATACGGTCCCTACTCGGTGTATTTGTTGAGGGACAGGATATCGGTTTTGTCGGCAACCAGATCAGTTCTCACTTTGGCCTGACCACAGGTGCGGTTGATGATGATATTTCTTTTGACTCTGCCACCAGCGAGATTCGCTCGGCTGGAGGTAACCTGCCTAATTTTGTCAACGGGTTTCAGATTCAGGTAGCCGGTTCCAACTTCAATAACGGCACCTTCACGGTTGTATCAACGATTACCTCTGGCTTTACTATTCAGGTTGCTGAGGCTCTTTTTGATGAGCCAGCCACTAATAACCTTCTTCCCGGAGCAGCCAAAACCGTTACGATTGACTCCATTGGTGGCACTGATTTTTCATCAATTCCAAGCGGGTTTGAAATTTTTATATCAGGAAGTGGCGTTAATGATGGCGTCCAGACCGCTGCCATTTCCACTAGTAATATCCTTACGGTACTCAGTGGATTTATTTCCGAGGCAGCCGGTGCAAATGTCAGAATTGAGATTTCTCAACCTACAGATTTTAGTAATTTCCGAATTGGGCAGGAGATAGCAATTTCAGACAGTCGGCGTAATGATGGTGATTACATAATCGGTTCAGTTTCGCCAAATATGCTCAAAATTCAGTTTAATCCCACAATTCCTTCGCCTCTTTTCAATGACCCGGCAAATGTCTTGACTGAAGCTTCAGTCACCGCCGTTGTCTTTAGTGACCTTTCCACATTCCAGAAAGGAGAATTCTTACAACTCAACGGTTCCACTGATAATAGTGGAGTTCTCCGCGTAAGCCCATTTTTTAACCCTACTCCAGACGAATTACAAGTACTTGATCTATTGGTCTCGGAGCCCATTGGATCGGATCTTGAATTCTTTCAACTTGGGCATACTGATTTATCTGGTTTTAATGATGGTGACATCGTTTTGGTAGCCGGATCAATTGCCAATAATGGAATTTACACCCTTGCTCAAAATGGCGTTACAGGTCATGGGCTGACTTTTAAAATGGCACCACCTTTTGCTGGGTTCGTCACCGAGTCTGCCGGTTCACTCGTTTCCATTTCCAAGGATCTCGACAATGATGGTTTATCCGATGTGTTGGAATATGTTTTCAAGAGTAACCCCACAATTGCTGATACCGATAATGACGGAGATTCTGACCTTGCTGAAACCAATGCCCGTTTTTATGGCAGCGACCCACAAAATAATGCCGTTCTCCTCACTTCTTTGAATGGAACAATTGAACACGCCCTACCTTATGAAGGCGCCGATCGCGGCACTGTTTATGTTGTAGTACAAGAACAGACCAGTGTTCATCAAGTTGGCGACCTTCAGTTTTCTGCCCAAGATAATTCTATTACCTCCACGGAGAGTAAATTACCATTTCTCGTCGCTGGTCGTAAGATCACGATTGCGGGTTCCTCCGCCACTGCAATTGGCACTGATATAGAATTTATTGGCAATACCATTAAGTCCTCAAACACCTTGATCCCCTCATCCCTCTTACCTGGGCGTCAGGTTCTTATTTCTGGTTCAGGTGATAATGACGGCATTTATACAGTTGGTGCCGGAGGTGTTTCCTTGGATGGTAAAACTCTTACATTAACTGAGAGTTTAACCAATGAGGATAAGGGGTCTGAAGTATCCGTGGCCACTATTTATACAGTCGCGTCAGTTATCACCCCGGGAACAAAAATAATTGTTAGCGACAACTTAGCGGATGAATTGCCATCAGATTGTTCCTTTAACATTTTGCCTGCTGCTCCGGAGATTGTTACTCTTCCCGTTGGTGTCTTGAGTTATTCTGTTGATGGATTGCCTAGTGGGTCAACTGTTTCAATACATGCTTATCTAGATGCAGACAAAGATGGTGAATATGATGCATTTGTCGATCCGTATGGTGAATACAGTGCCCCGATTACCCTAGGCAAGTCTCCGCGTTACAACCTCAACATTACCCTTCGACAGAGCGATCTTACTCTGGCCAATGTCTCGCCATTGACTTCCGCAACTAATGGGTTTGCGAATGCAATTACATGGAATTCGATCCCTGGAAAGATTTATCGTATCCTTTATTCAGATCATTCACCTGCTGGCCCTTATGATAAATATGTCGAGTCCCTGACCGGATTCCCTCAGGAAATTATCGGTCGCTTTCCTGATCCAATTAGCGGAATAAGCCAAACCTACATTGTTCATATTTCTGAGCATAAGGACACATGGTATCGCCTCGAGATGATATCTGAGGATCGCCGCACCGTTACTTCTGAAGTTGATTCAGATAGTGATGGCCTTACCGATTACCACGAAAATAATATGGGTCTTGACCCTCAAGTCTTTGATTCTGATGGCGATTCTTTACCTGATGGTTGGGAGACATATACCGGACTGACCACTCATGGTTCAGATATTTCGTTCACCGCACCAGGTACCATTCGGTCCATTGCCGGGTTACAGGTTACTGGAACTGACTTAAAGTTCATTGCTAACACTGGTGTTATTCAAGCCACGGCCAACTCTGTGGACTTCTCTGACTTTATTGCAGGGCAGAAAATTTCAATAACTGGATCTCTTCGTAATGACGGCACCTATTCGATTTTAGAAGAGCCGACGACCTCGACTATTACTGTTCAGGAACAAATCTATGACGAGGATGGCCCTCTCAGTGGTGTCTTAGTTGCCAGTGTTGGAGGAACTAATTTGTCCGTCTTCCCAGCTGGCGCGGTGCTAACCATCATTAACTCGGCCCGAAACGATGGCACGTACAAAGTGTCCAGCGAGAATACTGTTTCCTCACATACGCTTGTTCTCGAGAGCGATACCCTTGTAGCTGAAACTCATGATGAGAGTTCCGGAAGCATTACGATTTATGCCAGTGATAAGGATGCTGATCCAGATGGAGACGGGTTAACAAATCTACAGGAATTTCTGGGTCCCGATGGTGAGGTGCCTTCATACGATTACGCCCTCGTTACGACCACTTTATTCAGTGGAGACTGGTCGCACCCTGTGAAGTTTGATACTGATGGAGATGGTATCGATGATGGCTGGGAAGTTGATTATGGCCTAAATCCCAATAAAATTGATCAATTGAGCGGAAAAGACATTAGCCTCCGTGGAGATCGAGTTTTTTCCATGGCAAACATTGAGGTATCTGGAGTTGATATCTCCTTGGACCACGATATGAACCGCCTCCTTTCTACATTTCCTCATTTTAAGGACTTTAGCAAGGGCCAGCTTATTCGTATTGAAGGAACCAACAGTAATGATGGCAGTTATCATATTAAATCTGCTAGGCCAAACGAAATTTACCTAGAAGAACCATTGACAGATACTGAACCTGCCGGGTCTAAGATTGTCACCATTATAGCAGATATCTCCATTACCAGTTCGAATCTCGCCATTGATGAGAACTCTATCTACTCCGCCACCACATCAGCAGAGGGTGGAGATATTACGTTTAGCCGAGATCGTGTGCAGTCTCTACACGACTATGCCGTCACCGGTACCGATCTTATTTTTCGAGATAAGCAGATCACCTCCACTTCCGGGCTTAAATATCTGGTTCATGAGGCGGCCCCGAGACTTTTTGCCCTGCGCGGGGCAGAAATGACCACCGAGGACGGTCTTACACTTAATTTTGTGGAAAACCAAAGGCTCATCATGCGTAATCTCACGGTACCTTTCGTTGATTATTTTTCTGTCCGCAGAGTGCAGTTTGGTGGGGAAAAAATAACCTTTAACACGGCTCCGCCCTTCAACCAATCCCCACAAAACATTGAGTGGACGGAGATTTTCACTGAGCCCGGCACCGGCACTGATCTCTCCCTGCTTGTGCCAGGTTTGCAGATTCAGGTCAGCGGGTCACAGTTCAATGACGGTGTCTACACAATTTCCGACATTGAGTACGGTCGGGACCGCTGGGTGGCGGAAGACCCATTTGGCCAGCAACGTGCACCGGAAGGCACCCTTGATTATTCATTGGATAATAATAATACGACCACAGTCCTGACTGTCGATACCCCAACATTATTTAACGATGAGGCAACTGGCCGAGAGATTACCATTACTGTACTCAATGGTACAGACCTTGCTGAGTTTCGGACCAAGCAGGAATTCGAGGTTTCTGAATCCTATTCCAATAACGGCGTCTACACGGTCTCGGATGCAGTCATCCCCACGTCCAATCAAATGGTTGTTCATGATCACATCTTTAAGGAGGAACCACGCTTGCTGGCCACGGATCTCCTCGTTGACGATATTTCATTTCAGCCTGTCGGAGAAGTTGCAGGGAATCCCTTGGTCCCCCAAGATGGCACTCTTATTGCCAGGCACCCTGTTTTTGATGTTGTCACCAGTCCTATTCGCTTCAGTCAGTCAGACTTGGAGGCAGGTGGGCGTGGTCGTCGCCTTAATGTAATCGAATGGTCGACAAACCTCCTTGCAATCAGTGATCCTGACCCAGCTACTGACTTCGACGATATTTACTTTCAGAATGGTGATGTTATCAGTGGTACCTTTGAAGTTTTTCCAGCCGATCCAATCTTGATGATTCCGGCTGTAACAGAACCCCGGATTTATGTGGTAGTTGGTGTTGCGCCTATAACCGACCCACTTAATTCTCCAGACTTCACAACTTTTGTTAATAATACCAATGCTATCTTGCCGGGTGCCCTTGTGCAAATTCTCAACTCTACAGGTCCGGTTACCACCGTGTTTGAGCCGAATGCTGGGCGGTACGAATTGGGCGAAGTCGTGTATGATGATACTGACGGTAATTACTACATGGCTTTTGCTGGACCAACCACTGCTGCCGCTGGCTGTACTGAAATATCTACCGAATGGATACCTCTTGGCCCAACACCACCTCACATGGGTGTTGCAGATGAATTTTCATCACTTGTAAGCTATGATCCTGGTGCCCTTGTTCAGTTTGAGAATCACATTTATGTCGCGTTGGAGGAGTTAAGCCTCAACCAGGGCACGCCGACCGAGAATACAACCTCGTGGATCGAGCCCAGCTTATACATGACCAGCAGCCTGATCCTTTCCCACACAGGCGCCATTCCAAAGTTGGTTGCAGGAACCAAGATCAACGTATATGTTCAAGGGGATGGCGCCAATGTTGACCACGGTGGCTCGTGGGTGGATTGGCCACTATGGGCGCTTGGCGACCCAGACCCCAATGCTAAAAGTTTCACGGTCAAGAATTTTATCAGTCCATTCATGATTGAGGTGGAGGAATCGGTAATCGAGCACGATAGATTCCATGACGATGTATTTACGTGGTTCTTTGATCCTTTAAGTGGCGATCTAATACCGTTTTTAGCGGATCCGCAACCGCCCCGTAATATCAGGCTCTTTGTAAACTCTTATTCCACCGGGCAAAACCCGCAAGCCAAGCTTGACCTGGTTCGCATTGATCTCTCGGCCTTCCAGCCTGGTCAAAAGCTCACCATCATTGATTCCTCCAAAAACAATGGTGTGTACACAATCTCTGATGAGGCAGTTGCAGTTGCAGATCGTGTTTATCTACAGGAACCGCTTTACATTGAGAACGATGGGTCAAATGCCACCATATTCCAGTCCGGCGCGACAGATCTCTCCGGGTTCTCCTTTGGAAGTAAGTTTATCTTGGGAGGTAGTGATCAAAATGATGGCAAATTTACGGTTAACTCCATCAAACCCAACAGTTCTATTGTTGATGTATCACGTGTTTTTACCCAGGAAGAAGTGGATGCTGGGATCACCACTGCGTTGGCAACCGAGGCCACAGGGAGAAACATCACCATGGGCATTGATACAGATGATGACAGTTTGTCCAACAACCAGGAATATACTGGTGCAGATGGTATTTCCCCCAACAATCCTGGAGATAGTTCAGATGCAACCGCTCCCACTTTGTCTGATTTCGATAGGGATGGATACGCTGACGATGTTGAGCGGGGTGGCTATTTTGGCGGCAGTAAAGCTTGGGACATTAATTCGATTCCATCCTCAATTTCGGGAAAAATCAATTATACAGGCACGCTTGATGGCGAGGTAATTCTAAGGATACTGGAGGGCAATGATCCCAATCCTGCTGCACCGAATGATATCAGTTTTACTTCAGAGGGAAGCATCATTCGCTCCTCAAGTGGTAGCCTCCCATTGCTTTTACCTGGTGAAAAACTACATATACAAGGTACCATACTAACCTACATTCCATTTAATTCAAATGGCATTAATACCTCCTACACCGTTAAGGAGGTTGTCACGCAAGGCAGTGAGATTACCGTTGAGGAAGCATTGATTGACACCCCTCTTCCAACAGAAGGACTTGTTTTCCTTCAGCTTTGGGGTACGCCTGAGTTGTTAGAGCTTAACCTGGGTGAATCCGGCCCCTATACGGTGTCTGGTCTTCCATCACACAAGAGTTACATTGTTGATGCATTTCTGGATGTTGGAATAAAGGTTGCCAGCAGCAATCTCACATTCGACCCAGACACGGGGACAATTACAGCTAACACCGACCTTTTCACGGAATTTGCTATCGGCCAGACCATCCGGGTTACTGGAAGTGAGGCGTTACCGATCAATGATGGTTCTTATACTCTTACCGCGGTCACTGGAACCACTCTGACTGTTGCAGAAACAATTACAACAAGGGAGGAGCCCGGATCTTATATTATCATCCAGGGACTGGGTAATGGGGTTTACGATGATCAGGCGGAACCTTATGGCAGCTATATTTTCCCTGCATCAGGTGGTGCCATCCAGTTGGTTTCCGGCATTATACCGATAAGCCACCTCAATAATATCAATATCGAGCTGACTCTTCCGGAACCCAGTATTTTCGATATTATACCGGATGTGGCCAATGGCAAAAATACTGTCAAGTGGAACAGCATTGCCGGTAAGACTTATCGCATCCTCTATTCTAATATTAATGCTGTTGGTCCTTACAATTATGTTAAGACTCTGGCTGCTCAAATTGATATAGACAGTCAGCGCGCCACCCTTGATGGCCAACCTTTTGAGTGGGATCTTAATAATAACGGCATTATTGATCCTGGTGAGGATATCAACGAGAACGGCGTTCTTGATACCCCGGGTCCTGGTGATACGATTGATCTTGCTGTAACGACCGTTGAGGGTCAGAGCATCGCTTTGGTGGAGCATTTTATTGAAGGGGATGTCTGGTATCGTGTCGAGATGGAGAATGGCACCTATGATATACCCGAACAGGATACAGATGCTGACGGGCTCTCCGATTTCTACGAGAATCTGGACACTGCCAAGGGGGGCTTTGGCACGGTGTTTGATGTCTATGACAGTGACGGTGATGGCATGAGCGATGGTTGGGAAATCTTTGTTGCCCTTGATCCTCTTGATGAATCAGATGCTTCGGTTGACGCGGATGGTGACGGTCTCAGTCACCTTGAGGAATATATGGGAGGCGACAAGGTGCCTGCTGCCTACGATTACACTCGAATCCTAACGGACGTTTTCTCGGGTGACTGGACTTACAGTTGGAACAACAACTTCTGGGCGCCTGCGAACAATCCCGAAGTCAATCATCGTACCCTTCTACCTGCTGATACACCCGATACTGACTTTGACGGGTTTCCCGATGGTGCTGCTGACCCACGGGATTCTGATAGCGATCCCAATAATCCAGGAATGCGTGACGGGTGGGAGGTCATGTACAGCCTTAATCCCAATTTCAACGATCGTGAAAGTGATCCCGATAACGATGGTTGGGACCATGATGGCAATGGACTGGTTGAGAGCACTGAACTCTATTCTAACATTGAGGAATACTTGGGTAAGGATGGAGGTGCGCCGGTGTTGGACACTGCCAACGGTCTACTTCTTTCCAATGGTGCTGTTTTCACCGGGGACCATACAAATCCACAGGATCCTGATAGCGATTTGGACAGTTACCTTGACGGACGCGAAGCCGATATCATGGAGGGTGTCCTCTTTGGGGGGAGTGATCCCAATGACCCAACATCCACCCTCATGCATTTTACCGGCAGTCTCACAAGCCCCAACGGCCCGGACAACCTTCGTCTCGCTATCTCAGATGATACGACGATCCCGGCTGGTGATGTCATTTCCGGTGTCGGTGCAATCTACAAGATCGCAGATGTACCCACCGGCAATTACGTGGTATATGCATTTGAAGACAAAAATGCCAACGGAAGCTGGGATAACGACACCACGGAGCCAGCCCGGTCCCTCGGTGGTCACGGTAACCCGACCAAGGCCAGTACAGTTTCATTCGCAGCCGGTAGCCCCGTGGTAATTCTTGATTTTGAGCTGGATGCAGCATTTGTGGACGACTCTGTTGCCCCAACCTTTGCCGAATGGGCGGTCACCGAAGGCCTTACAGGGCAGGGGAGTGCGGCCGAACTTGATGCAGATGGCGATGGTATCCCCAACTTTGTGGAGTTTGCTGCCAACACAGGGCCCCTTGACCCCGATAGCAAACCGGAGGCAACCTTCCACTTCGAGAACACCCTCGGCGGATTGCTTGAGGCAGAGGAACCCGGCTTTCGCATGATGACCGTTTCCCACCCGTGGAACGGCGTCCTTGCCGGTCAGGTAGCCTATGAAATCCAGGTCTCCGAGGACCTCAACCTGGGCTGGAGAACCCTGACACCTGGCGATGGTTTACTCCAGAGTCTTTCCCTCCACGGTGACCGTATCGAGGCCAAAATCCGCTGTGCCGATGTCAATAGAACCACCTTCACCCGTTTTGTATTTAAGGAGGCCAAATAAGGCAGTTACAAACCGCGTTAATCTAGTATCTGGTTTTTTTAATGAAACTTCCCTGCAAACTTCTGTTCCTTAGTCTTTTTACCTTGGTTACCTCCGTCCTTCATGGGCAACTTAACACCGGCAATATTACGGGTTTCGGTTGGGGGCAAGGCACTTACAGGATAGGAACGACCGTCCCCATCAACCTGCTGTCCATCACAGGCCCAATGGATGTCTTGTACTATGACATAACTGTCAGAGGCTTCGATATCTATGGTGATGAAGTTGGAGACGGTTTTAATGGCGCTGGTGATTTTGGCTACATTATCGATTCTGGCTATACTCAATCCCTTGCCGGACCTGCCCCTATGACTCAGCCTGAAACAGGAACAATGGGTCCCTGGTTTTGGACCATACCTAATGAGGGGAGGTTACACAGTCCAGCACCAGCAGGATATTTTTTAAACTTCAATTTTTATTCCGAAAACCCCGCTATAGACCCCAACGCTATTTTGCTTCGTCCAATGGGGGTTGACGGGGTCTTTGTTGATGTCGAGGCCGACCTCTATGTCACCGGTTTGGATTTTCCAGCGGGAAATTATGTTGGTGGGGATTTCATTACCTTGAAGGTTTCATTATCCAATGGATTTCCCCCTCCGAGCTTGATCCAAGGGATGGCTGACCCGTTCCCTAACGTTCTTCGGGAAACACGCCCTCTCTTCACATCCTTCGATATCGATTTCAGGCTCTCTATTGATCCGGCCTATGATACTGAAGTAAGAATTAATTCCGGTGTGGATAATAGCGATGATTTTGATCTACACACAGTAACTGTAGTGGGGGATGGTAAAAACGGCCAGTCTTTCAGGGACAGTTGGCTTGATCCTGCGGAAGTTGTAACTATTACCACAGATGCCCTCCTGCCCAAGAACTATTCGGGTATTTTTTTCCTTGGCACGGAAATTGACTCAGGGGATAGCCCGGGTGTTCGTGACCTGACCGAGGCCAACAATATCCTGATGAGCTCTGCCACTGCGCGAATTCACATTCGGCCAACCAATTCACCTAGTACGCATCCGGTCAGTGAACGTACTGACGGGAACGGTCAACAGGTTGCCTCTGCCAATGAATACAGTGATGAACCTTCTGTCAGCGGGGATGGTGCGCGCATCGCCTTTGTCTCTCGTGCCAGCAATTTATTAACTACAGGTTCAGATAATAACAATCTTGCTGATGTGTTCATTCGTAATCGAGACACAGGTACTATACAATTAGCGAGTATGAGCTCCAGCGGAGTGCAGGCAAATCGTGACTCCAGCGACCCGGATATTAGTGTGGATGGACGATTTGTTACATTTTCATCATTGGCTTCCAATCTGGTTGATGGAGATGTCGGTGGCTTTTCAGATATTTTTCTCCATGATATTATTAGTGGCGAAACCACCCGTATCACAAAACGTATTGAGACGCCAACAGGTAGCGACATCACCTATACACTTGAAGCCAATGGATCCTCATTCACGCCCTCAATTTCCGAGGATGGTCGGTTTATTGCCTTTCAGTCCTACGCAACAAATCTTGATCATGATTTTGATGGCAAGTTTCCAAAAGGGGGAAGCCAAGTAAGTTATATTTATGTTCATGATCGCGGGGTTGATGGTGATCTTAACCGTTTTGACAGGGTGGACAATGTCCGCACCTACCTTGTATCAACTTCAACCAACGGTTCTATCGCTGACAGTAACAGCTATGCTCCCGATATAAGTTTTGATGCGAAGTGGATTGGCTTTGGGTCAATTGCACAGAACTTGCAACACTCTCTTGATGAGCCTTCCAAGTTTCAGCAAATCTATCGGCGCCGTTTATTTGATGACTTTGCGTTGAAATCAAATACTGGCCTACCGAAAGGAGTTTACGGGAAGTCTCCCTCGGATGCTGAAATCCGTGATTCACTTGAACTACTAAGCTTGAGTGCTTCTGGCGATCCTGGAAACAGCGATAGTTATGATGCCTCGGTCAACGGTGATGGCAGTGAGATTGCCTTTGTTTCCGAGGCGGACAATCTTGATTTTAGGATGGTTGATTCAAATGGTGTACCTGATATTTTCGTGCGCTCCATTCGCGATGGGGAACAACCTCAAACAGTCCGTGTTAGTATTTCTTCAGGTGGCAATGAGGCTATAGATGTTGAGTTAGAGGACAGTCTCAACGCCATTAATGTCGCTGCTGGTAATCTTGATCCAACAATTGATCGCTCAGGACGATTCATTGCATTTCGCTCTCATGCTGATAACATCACGCACCTTTCCCCACTGAAAAATGGCTTCTCTGATGTTTTTCTGCACGACCGTGATTTTGATGGAAATGATATTTTTGACGAGGTTGCTCTATCCGGTGTCAAGACCGAGGTCATCAGCGTAAACCGCTTCGGTCTCGAAACGCGTGGCTTGTTAAATAGGCCTTCCTCCGCATCCAGTCGCAATCCATCCATTAGTGCCGATAGTCGCTTTGTCGCATTTTCCACAGATTCCGAAAATACGGGCGGTTTACGTTTCAGCCGTTCCAATATGTACCCTCTGGATAGTAATTTCTACCGTGATATCTTTCTTTATGATCAAAACATAAATGTTCCCACTACAATTCCTGAATTATACCCACCCAGCGTGGTCATTACAGAACCCAATAATGGGGATACCTTTTTTACTGGTACCACAATATTTGTTAATGCTTTTGCTTCAGATCCTCTTGGTACATCAGCAGCCACAGCCGGTATCACGAAAGTTGATTTTTTCGTGAATGGGGAAATCGTTGCCGTGGATGATGCGGAGCCTTATTCAACCACATATACATTTGATACACCTGGCACCTATAATATCAGAGCGAGGGCAACCGATCTGGATGGCTACGAGACAACATCAGCAAGCATCATTGTCACGGCTGATATCAGCACGATAACCCTCCCCGAAATAGAGCTTCTGTCTCCACGTGACGGCTTGGATATTTCAGAGGGGTCCCCAATATTCCTTAAGGCAAAAATGATAGGTGCAATTGATCCTTCATGGGCCGTTTCTGTAATTTTTAAAATGGATGGGCAGACAATCGGAACCGGAGTTCAGGACCCGAATGACCCAAGCATATTTGATCTACCTGGAGGATACTCGTTGGCGCCGCCAGGTAGCCACATCTTCAATGCAGAAGTAACTTATACCCTTCCTGCGATAGGTCCTGGTGGACCAGGTATGGTTGGTTCCATGGTTTCTTCAGGTGTGAGTGTCATCGTCATGCCCAGTAATGGATTGAACCCGCCTCAAATTCAATGGTTGTTTCCTCCAAGCGGTATGACCCTGACTTCCGCCTCCAAAATACGCCTCCTTACCAATGCAAGTGATCCTGATGGTGATTTGGAAAGTGTGCAGTTTTACATTAATAACATCACCTACGGGAACAAAGTATTACGGGTTCCTTCAATAAGTCCTGAAAAGTATCCATTTGGTGTTGAATGGTCCCCAGGTTCACCAGGTGTTTACACTTTGCAGGCGATTGCTTGGGATAACGTACGAAATGCATCTGTGTCCCCCATGGTACAGGTGGTTGTAACGAGTGGTGTTGATCCGCCTGTGGTGGAAATGATTGCTCCTTTTACCCCACCCGAATTTGCAGTACAAATTAATACCGCCGGTCAACTGGAATCCATCGAAACCATTCCATTCAGAGAAGGCTCCGGTTTTGATCCAAATGGAGAAATCGAAGTTTTCATAACCGGTCTTCGTCACCACGCAATCGCAGAGGTTGACTCCTTTCAGAATGGCGAAATTCGGGGAATCAATTTAATCGACGGAGGAAACGGATATACCAGGACCCCCAAGGTGAATATTGTAGGTTCTGGAAAGGGTGCCCTTGCCTTTGCCCGGGTTCATAACCAGAAAGTATCTGAATTCCTAGTTCGTGATGCGGGGTATGGTTTTTCTCAGGAGGAAGGGGGAGCCAAGGTAATAATTGAGGGTGGACATTCAAATCCTCTTGCCACGGCAACCCTAGATAAAAATGGAGGAATTGCTGAAGTCAATATTGCAACAAAAGGATCAGGTTTTCTTGATGGAGCCATTACTACCTACAGTGTCATTAATCCGGGCATTGAATATCCATTAGACCCTTCATTGATAACAGTTCTCATTGAAGGAGTTGGCACCAACAAAGCAGAGGCCGAGGTAGAGGTAAACTACAACGGATCAATTACGGAAATTACGCCGGTTAAATACGGAGCTGGCTATGACAAACCGTATCCATATCCTGATGATAGCGCCAGCTTGTCATTCAGCTTAAATGGAAATTACATTAATTCCTCGAATGCCAGTGACCCTAAGTGGTTACAGTTTATAACGGAAATTGCTGAAAAGAATACCCTTAATAATGCTCTCTTGTACGATACACTTGTTGTTAATGGGGCGCAGGGTAATGATTCTAAATATACGATTTTAAGTGTTTCGGCGGCAGGGATTGAAGTTTATCCCAATCTTGAAACAGAGGGTTTATTTACAAATGTTGACATCGTTGCCTACCCTGCGCCTCCAGTTATTGAAATAGTTGATAGCACCGGTCATGGTACTGGCGCTAGGGTTGTTGCATTTGTCGCAAGTCCTTCGGTTGTTGTCCGGGATGTCCGGGCTTTCAATCTTTCTCAAGCTTCTGGTGTGGTAAATTTTGGAGAACGGATTAAAATTTTTGCGGAGGGTTCAGATGTCGGTCAGGATGGATCTCCTGGTTCTAGAGGTAAAATTATACGCACTGAATATTATATTGACGGACAAATGATATTTCAGCCAACCGCTGGTGCAAATGCCATCTTATCTAACATTGCCACCAATGCAAATGGTGATATTTTTCCTCTTTCTGGCTCTGGTGGAATATCAACTGATAACCAAAATGCGCCGATTTATTGGAGTCCCAACATCAATGATGAGGGTATCCATGAGATGTTTGCTCTAACTTATGATGATGACCATAATGTTACGACGAGTTCACCGGTATTGATAAGTATCGTACCCCCCAGTGGCACCGGGACAGGTAATGGCACCGGGACAGGTAGTGGCAGTAGTGGGGATGTCATTCCCAAACTTTGGATCACTTCTCCAATTCAAGGAGCCACTTTTAATTTCCTATCGGATTTAACCCCGGGTGGTGCAGGTTCCATTGATGGCGATACCAACATTACCACCGAGCCTATTGCAATTGAGGTCCGAGCTGAGCCTGGAGACTCAGAGGGCAACGGTTCAATCGCGCAAGTAAGGCTCTTCGCCAATTCTACAATTGTAGGTGCTGATGGTAGCTTTCCCTATCAATTTACCTTCACCCCGAATTCTCTTGGTCAGATTAAATTTATTGCTGAGGCAACTGATGTCTACGGTAATACTGCACTATCTGACTCACGAACCATCACTGTTACAGATGGTATCTATCCGAATGGTTATGAGGGGTTTCAGGGCGCCTTGCCGGTAGTTGAGATTACATCGCCACTGGATACCATGGAGTTTGTCATGGGAACGACAGGCCGTGCGGTCACATTATCTGCCAAGGCCGCGCCTAACCCACAGACGCCATCCATGTTAATTACACAGGTCGAGTTCTTTGTTAACGATGACTTTGTCGGTGCAGATAATGCCTTCCCCTATCGTGTCCCATTCGTTTTTCCCGGGGAAGGTCATTACGAAATACGTGCTGTTGCAAGAGATAGCCGGATGATGAGAAACTCCGACATTATCACCGTTCGTGTGATAGAAAACCCACTGCTTACTGCAACTGCTGGCTTACAACCTTGGGAGGTGGGCTCAACTGGTAGCCCAACCAGTGACGCCAATCGGGATTTTATTGTATCTGTCTACCGAGATTTAACTATTGAAAATCCAGATGCCAATTCTCTATCCACTTTTCAGTCCAAACTAGACAAGGGATACATGACCCGCGAGGACTTTGTTGCAGAAGTTCTCGACAAACAACGGAGCCTTGCAGTGCAGTACTCTTCTGCAACCCAATATCTCCTTACCGGGATTTGGCCGGACCGTGATGGAGTCGTTTTTAATACTTTTCTCTACGGTCAACGTTCGGTGGATGGTCTGACTCAGGAAGCAACCTTAATTCCTGATTCTATACCCGTTGCACCGCCGAATCAACAAGGTGGCAACAATAACAATAACAACAACAACAACGGCCTAGGGCAGGGCAATAGCCCACCAGAGTGGCGGCTTAGTTCACCGGGCTTGCGTTTTACGGATCCTTCAGAATCCCCTACAGGTGGTATTGTTGCTGGGCCACCAGCAGCCGGATTTATAGGTCCAACAGGTCTTGCTCGTACCTGGGGAGTTGTTGTTCCTGTAACAGGCAGGGTGGGAATGCCTAGACCGGGACTTGATACGGTAACCCGTTATTATTACTTTCTGGAGAACCAGTTATCAATTTTCACTTATAATTATTGGGACTTTGACTTGGTTGCCTCTGACATGTTTCGAAGAAAATATTTTGGGGTGGCTCCCGATGGCCCTCAGGTTTTTCGGATTCAGTCTTTGATGGAGACTCCTTACCTTAAGCAAAAAGGAAAGGATGATTATGATAGCTTGGGTCAGCTGTACCTTAACGAGGGCCTTTCTGACAGAGTTCGTATTGATGCAGTACAGGCATTGGTTGCTGACAACGAAATCGCTACTTACAGAGACCTTACCTATACCAAAACCTTGGAAATAACTTTTCCACCCAACAACACCATGGCTGATACCATGAAAGTACATGCTTTGTGGGTTTCCATGGCTAGAAATAATCCCAATCCAGATGAAATGTCTTCATTATTGAGGATGGGTTCAATAAAAGAGCAAATCCAATATATCCTCTCATTATCTGAATATAGGGCAAGGTTTCCGGGTAAAGTTCTTTCAGATGCCTATTTCAATCATTGGGCCTCCGGTGCAAAAGATTCGGGAGGCGACTGGTACTCTCTAAAAAAATTTGGCTTCTTTCTGGCCCGGCAGCTGACGACGGGCTGGATATACCATCAGGGCGAAACCCCTGCGTCGGATGGCCTCGGGTGGATTTTTATTCCCTACGAACAGCCGGCCTCTTCCATCTGGTTGCATAGACCTGACCTAGGTTGGTGCTGGACAACTATTTCGGGAGAGTCTCCTGTATTTCCATATCTTTACAGTCAGAATTATGGATGGTTGTATTTTGAGGAAACTGAAGCAGGTAGCCCGTGGTTCTATTCTTTTGGCAGCGAGGCTTGGATGCAGTTGCCTTAAAATTAGTATCAAGGCCCAAGGAACTGAAAGATTGCGTCAATATGCCTTGGCAAAAACGACTTGTCCTTCACTAGGTTTGCCTGTGAATGGGCAAGTACCCGGTTCACCCGTACGCTCTTCTGGTATGCAACGAATTGAGACTTTCAGATCCTTCTGAAGGCGATCCTCGGCTTCTGTGTCATGCGCCCAGTGGGCCTTGGCAAAGCCCCCATGGATTTCATTGGTGTCTTTATCTTTTGGTGTGAAGAAGTCGTAAAAGTCTTCCTTGTTGTCGATACTGCATGTATTGGCCTCGCGAAAGTCTTTTGCCCGTTGGTGCAGGTTGTCTTGAATTTCCTGAAGCACAGAGGACATTGAATTTATGAATTCCGTTCTTGGCATACCTTTGCGTTCCTGGGGACCATTGTCCCTCCGCCCGACGAACACAGAGTCGCTTTCGAGGTCGCGAGGGCCAACTTCCACCGTTAGCGGAATGCCTTTCTTGACCCATTGCCACATCTTTTCACCACCACGTAGGTCGCGATCATCGAATTCAACACGTATGGGTTTCCCATCAAATGTCAGGTCACGGATTTCGCGGGCAAGCTTGTCGCAATGCTCCAGGACCTGGTTTCTTGTTTCTTCTTTCGGGGTTACTGGCAGGATGACAACGTGGGCAGGAGCCAATCTTGGAGGACAAACCATGCCATTATCATCCGCATGACTCATGATAAGTCCACCAACAAGCCGGGTCGATACTCCCCAGGAGGTTGTCCATGCGTGTAGCTTTTGACCCTCCTTATCGAGATATTGGATATTGCTGGCCTTTGAGAAATTTTGGCCAAGAAAATGTGATGTGCCGGCCTGCAAAGCCTTGCGATCCTGCATCATGGCTTCAATCGAATAGGTATTCAATGCCCCCGGGAAGCGTTCTCCCTCAGTCTTCTCTCCCTTGATTACAGGCATGGCCATGTAGCTTTCTGCAAAATCGGCATAGAGATCGAGGATGAGTCGTGTTTCCTCCATGGCTTCTTCGCTACTGGCATGAACCGTGTGACCTTCCTGCCAAAGAAATTCTGCCGTGCGGAGAAAAAGTCGGGTTCGCATTTCCCACCGGACTACATTTGCCCATTGGTTTATCAATAAGGGAAGATCGCGGTAGGATTGGACCCACTTGGCAAAGAGTTCGCCAATTATTGTCTCTGATGTTGGCCGGACAATAAGGGGTTCCTCAAGTGGTCCAGCCGGAGTCAGTTGGCCATCTTCTCCTGCCTCCAGCCTCGAGTGTGTGACCACGGCGCATTCCTTGGCGAAGCCCTCCACATGCTCCGCTTCACGTTGCATGAAACGAAGCGGAATAAATAGAGGGAAATATGCATTCTTGTGTCCGGTTGCCTTGAACCTGGCATCCAGCTCGGACTGGATGTTTTCCCAGAGTGCATAACCCCATGGCTTTATAACCATGCATCCACGTACCGGAGAGACTTCCGCAAGGTCTGCTGCGCGAATTACCTGTTGATACCATTCCGGGTAATCTTCAGAGCGAGTTGGGTTTATGGCGGTTTTTGCTTTCTTGGACATAAAAAGAAATGAAGTTGTTGATTGAAGGAAATTTAAATTTTTAACCCGTAAGCCTGTACGGCGACTTCACCCCAAAGCAGTGCTTTCTCGGATTCTGAGAGTACTGAGGCAAATTTATCCACAATGCTGATCCATTGGCTGTATTCAATGGCGAGTAGTGCAACCGGCCAATCAGATCCAAACATCATGCGGGTGGGGCCAAATGCTTCCAGGGCAATCTCAAGATAGGGGAGAAGTTGATCCTCTGTCCACTTTGACCAATCTGCCTCTGTGGCCACACCTGAAAGCTTGCAGTATATATTTTCCCTCTTGGCCAACTCATGGATCTGCTCTTTCCATGGAGACAACAAGCCATCCCCGATTCGAGGCTTGGCAATGTGGTCCAGTACGAAGACCTGTTCCGGGTGTTGGTCTACAAACTCAATTGTTGGGGCAAGTTGGCGTTCGTAGATAAGGATGTCATAGATCAATTCATGTTTTTTTAGGTGGGAGATTCCTTCATTGAAGGCTTTTCCAAGAATAAAGGCGTCATCCGGTTCATCCTGTACCACATGACGCATCCCTATTATTTTAGGTTCCTCTGCAAAACGTTCGATGTATTTTTCCACATCTGGATCAGCAAATGGAACCCATCCGACAACTCCCTTGATAAAATCGTGTTGCTTCGCGTAATTGTTTAGGAAATCAGTTTCATCAAGAGTTTGGCTGGCCTGCACGGAAATGACCCCGTCTATCCCTGCTTTTTGAGTTTCGGCCAACAGCTTGTCGGGTGTGAAATCATTGCGTAACTGTGCCATGTGGTCACCTATCCAGCTGTATGCAACCGGGTCGTAGTTCCAGAAGTGGTGGTGCGAATCTATCTTCATCCTTTAATTTACAATTTAGGCCGAGCATGGAGGCAAAGACCTTCCAGAATGGCAAGAATTTAGCCTCAGGCAATTTTTTTACAGAATTTTGAACGAAAGGCTGCAGGCCCCATTCCAATGAATAACCCACCCCCGTAACCTGTTCCAACAGCACTTTTATCTTGAACCTTAACCCCTGATAGATTATGAATGCCCCTGTTTTAAAACTAGTTGGAACAACCAACTGCGGACTCGTGGATACTACTGAAAATACTAATACTGAGGTATTGCCAAACCGGAAACCGCTGAACGCGGATTCGACGGATTCACAACTCATTGAGCTTGTGAATGAAGGCCATACCAATGCTTTCAGTGCCTTGGTGCTCCGTTATCGTGACCGCGTTTTTTCAGTTGTTTACAACATGACCTCCAACCGCGAAGACGCCAATGATGTAACTCAGGATGTGTTCGTTAAGGCATTTCAAAACATCCATAGGTTTCAACAGAAGTCCACCTTCTTTACCTGGTTATATCGGATTGCGGTCAATACGACCATCAGCTTCATCAAGAAGAATCGTAACAGGCAGTTTTTTAGCCTGGAAAATTTCGAGGAAGAGGGCATAAGCGGCAAACTTGCGGAGATTTTATCATCCAGAAAGCATTCTCGACGAGAGCTTATGCTGCACGAATTACAGGAAAAATTGAACGAAGCGCTTCAGAAATTGTCTGTTAAGCATAGGACTACCGTAGTTCTTTTTGAAATTGAAGGCCTTAGCCACAAGGATATCGGTGAAATTTTAAATTGCTCTGAGGGGACAGTAAGGTCCCGACTGCACTACGCCAAGAATGAGTTACAGAACTACATGAAGGAATACCTTCGCCTTTGATAGATACACAAATGAGAAATAATAATAATCAGGAGGATCAGCTCACGCTGAATGATCTTTTCGAGCTCAAAAAGCAGGAAAAGCCTGTGTCTGAGTTTTGGGATGAATTTGATCAGCAACTGCATCAAAAGATGATGTCATCGCTTGTTGACCGTCGCACTTCATTTAGGCGTGCGTGGGAGTTTGCAGTTCGAAAGCTTCTACCCATTTCCCTTGCAGGGAGTGCAGTGGCAGCGCTTTTGATTTCCATGACCCCACTTTGGCACTCTGATGAGTCCGTTGGCGTCAATAAGGAAATTGCCAAGGTTATTGTCTCCCCGAAGACCGCTATTCCCAAGGTAGGACTTGCCAGTACCATTGATTTTCATCAGGCAGACCTTCCTGCAACGGAAGTTGTCTCTATGGAATCCAAAGAATTTTCCGGGATGGAAATCACGGTGAATTCTGCGGTTAATGAGATTTATGAAACCAATCCCCTCATTGCTTCTATCGTAGTAAATACTGGGAGTTTGGTGGAGCAGATTTTCTAGGGTTATGAGTTGGTCGCGGACTTTTTTTCCAATCAAGTTGGCATCTGCGGCTTTTTTTTTTGTTTCCTGATCAGCTTCGGTTCCTTTATCCAAGCAGACCAAGGAGATTTCCTTGATCTACAAAAGAGGGTAATAGCAGTACATAAACAACATAGCTCTGCTGTTGTGCGAATAAAGGCACAGAGGGAAGAGTTAAATCCTGCTGAAAGTAAACCTCATCTCCGACTTACCATAGGCTCAGGGTTTTTCATTAGCAAAGATGGCCATGTTCTCACAAATGGATCACTCATCTATCAAATGGACAAGATTCTCGTGCAGTTCGAGGAATCCCGGGAATTTCCTGCTGAAGTTGTGGGTAAGGATCTTGTTTCAAATATCGCACTGTTGAAGATTAAAAACCTTCCTAAGGATGCTACATTCGTCCAACTTGATGATTCACCTACGTTGCCTCAGGTCGGGTATATGGCGCTTGCCTTGACCTGCCCACTTCAATTTTCTGCATCACCGTCACTCGGATTGGTTACCGGGCACGAAAATACCATTGGTCGGCGAACGTTTCCCACTACTATTCTTAGGACAAATATTCGTGCTTTGCCAGGCGATAGCGGATCACCACTCTTTGGACTTGATGGCAAATTCATCGGCATCAATGTAGCTTCTATTCAGGAAATTCAGTCTACATGTGTTTTTCCTTCCCGGGCTACCAAGCGTATCCTTGATGACTTGCTTCTTTCAGGGAAGACTGAATATGGCACCATTGGCCTTAAGGTTACCCAACTTCATGATCCTGTTCGTGGGTTTGGCTTGATTGTGACTGATGTCCTTCCAGACCTTCCATCAAAAAATGTCGGGCTTCAAAAGGATGATTGGATTAAATCTTCCATACAGGGCCCAATCAAGACACTGGGAGATTTACAAAATGCACTTTTCTTTACACGTGTCGGTCAGTTTCTTAAACTTACTGTCGACCGTGCTGGGAAGAACATAGAGTTCTCTGTTCCTGTTGTGCGCATGAAGCAGCAAACCTCTAACACTTCTCCCAAACAACTATCTAAGCCTTCTGGAAATTAGGCTTTTGTTGATTAGATAGTATCAACGCAGCATGTAAAGTGGGGTTGAAACTTTTCCCTAACCTCTTTTTCTCTCCTTCTAAGTTCACATCTATTCCTAAAAATTTAATCACCAATTCCATCCCACTTATATGAGAATCGAAAAAGACTCCATGGGCGAAATGGAAGTTCCGGATAATGCGCTTTTCGGAGCCTCCACCCAACGAGCAGTCCTTAACTTTCCCATCAGCGGGCATCCTATGCCGACTGCCTTTATTCATGCACTCGGAACCGTGAAATGGGCCTGTGCTTCAGCCAATGAAACCTTGGGCCGCCTCTCTGCGGAACAGTCGGCTCTTATACAGTCAGCGTCCCTTGAGGTTGAGAATGGAACGCATGATCAACATTTTCCGGTAGACGTTTTTCAAACGGGCTCTGGCACCTCATCGAACATGAATATCAATGAGGTCATTGCCAACTTGGCCAGCCTTGCTTCAGGAAACCCCATAGGTTCCAAGGAGCCCATTCATCCGAATGACCATGTCAACTTGGGGCAATCGTCCAATGATATAGTCCCCACGGTATTGCATGTTAGCGTTGCCTTGGCTCTCCGTGAAAAGCTTCTTCCATCGATCGATCATCTTGCGGACCTTTTACATGCCAAGTCCCAGGCTTTTAATGATATTATTAAAATTGGTCGCACTCACCTTATGGATGCCACGCCCCTTACCTTGGGCCAGGAGTTTTCAGGATATGCCATCCAAGCGAGAAAGGGTGCATCTCGTGTGAAACGCGCTATTGACTGTCTTCTTGAGCTTGCAATCGGAGGAACTGCCGTTGGCACGGGGATAAACACCCACCCTGAGTTTGGAAATACTGTCTGCAAAAACCTTGCGGAAAAGACCGGTCTTAATTTTCGGGAGGCTGAAAATCACTTCGAGGCTCAAGGTGCACGCGATGATTGCGTTGAGGTTGCCGGTCACCTCACTGCCGTTGCCGCTGCTTTAACCAAGATCGCCAATGACATAAGACTTCTTGGCTCCGGACCCAGAACGGGGATTTCCGAGATCAGCTTGCCTTCCACACAACCCGGTTCATCAATCATGCCTGGCAAGGTTAATCCTGTCATGAGCGAGATGCTGGTCCAGGCTTGCATCTACGTTCAGGGTCTTTCCCAGTCTGTTGCTATTTGTGGCCGTGATGGCCATTTTGAGCTGAACGTCACCCTCCCTCTTCTCGCCCATTGTTTGCACGAGTCGATAGAATGTCTATCGAACAGTACCCGAACCTTCGCAGATCGTTGTGTTGCTGGAATCGAAGCCAATACCACACGTTGCAGGGAACTTGTAGAGCAATCCCTCATGCTAGTTACTGCCCTTAATCCCTACATCGGCTATGACAATGCGGCCAAGGTTGCAAAGCAGGCTCATGCAGAGGGGAAAACCTTGAAGGAAGTTGTACTTGAACTCGAACTCCTTGACGAAAAATCGTTGGATCAAGCTCTTGATCCATCAACCATGGTGAATCCTTCCTAGTTTTTTTATTTATTTCTGGAATTCAAGGTGCCAATTTACCAGGAAACCCTTTCTATTTCCACTTCCGGAAAAGGAACCATTGAAATCACTGCTGAGGTTCAGGATGTCTTAGCCAAAAGTTGTCTGGGAACGGGCACGGTATCCGTTTTTGTTCAGCATACCAGTTGTAGTCTTGTTATAATGGAAAATGCTGACCCTTCAGCCCGACGTGACCTCGAAGTCTTCATGGATGATCTTGTTCCGGATGACTATCCAAAGTTTATACATACGCATGAAGGTCCGGATGATATGCCCAGCCACATCAAGATGGCGCTCACCCGGACCACGGAGGTCATCCCTTTTTCCCATGGTCGACTATGCCTCGGCACTTGGCAGGGTATCTTTCTGTGGGAGCACCGTGTGCATCCCCACAACCGCCGTATCATCATCTCCCTAAATGGCGAGTGACAGACCTACATAAAGCTAACCTGTCTGGTGCCGGTGGAATATTCTTAATCTAGGACAACGTTGTATACGTTTTAGAGGCGTCCTCGTTCACATTATTTTTTGACAATCTCAAGTAGTTCACACTCAAAAATAAGTGCGTCACCAGGTTTTATCTTGCCACCAGGTCGAGGATTATCGCCGTAGCCGAGTTCACTTGGAATGTAGATGCGAACCTTTCCGCCTACCTTAACCTTGGTCAGTCCACCTGAAAAGCCTTTGATTACTCCTTTCATGGGAAAGCTTGCTGGCTGTCCGCGGTCAACAGAACTGTCAAAGACTGTTCCATCAATCAGAGTACCGTGGTAGTGAAGACGCACTGTGTCATCCATTGAGGGTTTGGCGCCTGTACCTTCCTTTAATATTTCAAAATAAAAGCCCGTAGTGTCTTTTTGAATGCCGTCCTGTTTTTCCAAGGAAGCAAAAAACTTCACCGCTTTTGCCTTATTGATGATCGACGCCTTTGCCCCTTTTGCTGTCTCGGCTTTCCGTGCAACTTCCATTTTAGCACGCATGATACCTTGGATTTTCGGCTGTAATTTCTGTATGCTGGCTGGCATTTCCTTTAGTTGCATACCTTTCCGGATGCCTTCTACTATAAGCTCCATCTCCGCTGGGGAAAAATCCATGCGGTTGAGGCCGGAACCTTGCGCAAACATCACGCCAATCGCTTCAAAAACTTCCTTTTCAGGTGTTTCGTCGCCTTCTTGGGCAAGTGTCGGAGAGGCGATCATGATCGCAGTCAGTGAAAGAATCCCGGCAAATCTATTGCTGGGGCAAAGCGGTTTCAGGTAGGTGAACATTTGGCGAACCTTTGGACTTCCAACCTCGAGTCAACTGGGAAATCACAAGATCATTATTTATCATCAAAATTAAGTCGCCTTGCCAATCCATTCCTTTTTGAATGCATATTCATGGTTCGAAATACCCGCCAGAGGCGTGCCATCATTCATGCAATTGCACAGGCATGTCGCCCTTTACGTCCTTCTGAAATCCTTGAGTACGGCAAGAAACAAGTACCCACCCTAGGGTTAACAACCATTTATCGTAACATCCGGGAAATGGTTGGTGAGGGAAGACTTGTTCGAGTTGAATATCCCGGCCAACCTCCTCTCTTTGAATTACCAACAGGAAAATCTCTACCCCACTTTGTTTGTCGAGAGTGCCGTCAGGTTTTTTATTTTGATCATGAAGCTCCAGATGTTCCTTATGATCCCCCCCGGAATTTTTTAATAGAAGGACAGGAAGTTGTTTTTTACGGGCATTGCCCTGATTGTGCTCCATAGTTTTCCGTTACTTGCTTATTGACAATCAATTGTCAATAAACTGGTTCCTTCCGTCCATGATTAAACCTAGTTTGCTTTTGACGGTGGGCTTTTTCACTTATCGTTTACTCATTGCCCATGATGCACTTCCTGAGCGTGTCACGGTGGCCCATCGTCTAGAGGGAGCCCCGATTAATCTTGGGAGTAGCATCACCCTTTTTGAACGGGATGAGATACAACTCATGGGGGGTTTGTTCCTGCAGGACGTTCTTCGTTGGAGCCCCGGGGTCAGTATTGCTCGCACAGGTGGCCCTGGTCAGGAATCCAGGCTTTATTTGCGCGGTGCAGAATCAAGGCACACGCTTATTCTGCTGGATGGTGTTGAGATGCGTAATACAAATAGCGCCGATGGGTTTGATATCGTTCATTTGCAGACAGGGGATATAGAACGCGTAGAAATTATCCGTGGGCCCCTTAGTACTCTTTACGGAGCAGATGCCATCGGTGGAGTGATCAATATAGTGTCCAGCCCATCAGGGGAGCAACCAGATGGTGATTTGACGTTTTCCATTGGCAGCCATGATACATTTACAGGTAGCTTTAGTTCGCGTGGGCGAAAGGGTCGCATTGGCTATGCACTTAATTCATCCGTTTATGAATCCAATGGATTTTCAGTGGTGACCAATGGTCTGGAGAGTGATTCCTATACGAATACATCCACCAGTTTTTCTCTGGATTATGAACTGTCCACTCAGGTGGATCTTCAGTTTTCCACCCGGCTTATAGATACTGAAACTCATTTTGATAATGCGGCAACCACTGATGTGGCGAACTTTCTATCCGACCAAATGGATGCCTTCTACCAGTTGCGAATGGACCGCAAGGTCGATGATGAAAATGCATCAGACAGGGTCGCCTTGACTTACAAAGATTTACAACGAGATAATGTGGCATTCGGCACGGAGTATTTTGCCAGTCAGGCCCGGAAAGTAGAGTGGCAGCACACTCATGTTTTTGGAGATGATTTGCATATTCTTGGTGGTATCGAATACTTGGCTGAAAAGGGCCAGCAGGAGCTAGATTACGGATTCGGGCCAAGCACTGTTATCAATGATGCTCTGAGCACCACTGCTGTTTATGGTCAAATGCGTAAATCTGTCGGTAGTGAACTAACCTTGGACCTCGGCGCCCGTGTTGATGATAATAGCGTGCACGGAACTGAGGGCACTTGGCGGATTGCCACCAACTACCGATTGTCTGAATCTATGCACCTGACAGGTAGCGCGGGTACTGGTTTCTATGCACCTGATGTCTATTATCTGGCTTATGCACAGGATCGTAAAACTCTGCGCCCGGAACAGAGTATTGGATACGATATCGGTATTGAGCATCGGTTTTTGGGTAAACGTGCCACACTCGGAGTTACCTTTTTCCAAAATGATATTAATAATTTATTCAGTTGGAATTCCGCATTCAGGGTCATCAATGTAAGTGAGGTCGAGACTGGTGGAATAGAGACTTCGTTTGTTTGGTCACCTGGAGCGCATTGGAAGCTCCTGTTTGATTGGACTCATCTCAAAACCAAGGATCTTTCTACTGGGAAGCAACTTGATTTTCGACCAGAGGACCAGGTCGCCATTCGTCTTTTTTGGATGCCTTCCGGGAAAAAATATCAGGTTTTTCTCGGAGTGAGGCATCGGTCTGTTCTCTTTAACACGTATTCAGACCCCTTGACCTGGAAGACCTTCAATAATTCCGAGCGTAATCCATCTCCTTCAGGCGCAAACTGGGAGGCCTCTGTCCGTTATCAATTATCAGATAATGCTAGTTTTTTTCTGCGCGTGGAAGACATTTTTAACGAAAAACTGGAGGACATGCGGGATTACAATGGGAATCCCTATGCTGTTTCAGGTCAAATATTTCGGGCAGGTGTGAATTGGTTTTTTTGAGGTCTCATTGCGTTCTTTGTACACCTGATTCAATGCTGAAAATGGCATAATTAATGCTATGTACGCAACATGGCCACATATAATTACCTCATTGACCCTATTGGGGCGAACCAGAGCCAGCAAAGTTTTTTCCTACAACAGCTTTCATCTGGTAATCGGGTTTTCAGCTCTTGGATAGATCCTGGAGGATTGGCAGTTTCAACCAAGTTGGATGCCGCCATCAGTCGTTCTTCCGTAGTTGTCAACAACCTTGCCACGACCAATTCATTTCTCCAGACTCAGGATGGTATCTTGCAGTCGGCGAGTGAGATCATTGACCGGATTGGTCAGCTTAAGACCATGTCCGAAGGTGTCTTTGGCGATGTGACCGGGGCCTTCCAGACTGAGTTTACCGAGCTGAGCAAACAATTAAGCAATTTAAACACTGAATCTTTTAACGGCGTGCAGATGTTTAGTGACCCAACCGGCAGTCTGGCTGTCATGGGGAATGAAAGTGGCACTGTCAGCTTTGAGATTTCACAAGCCAACATTGTGTCCTCCGTTTCTGACATTACTTCTCAGGCAAATCTGGCTGATGTTACAATGACGAATATTACAGACTCCCTCCAAAATGTAGCCAACCTTCGGGCCACGAACGGTGCCCAGCAGTCAAGGGTTGAAGCTTCCTTTGACTTGATGAAAGTGAATCATTCCAACTATGCATTGGAATATAGTGCGGTCATGGATTTGGACTGGGCAAAAGCAACGACTGATTTTACCATTGCCAATCTTGCTACTGAAACCGGGGCTTCATTATTTTCCAATGCCCTTACTTCTGGGACCACGGTTAATACTCTTTTAAGTTAACCTTTGTTTCTCTTCATTCCTGTTTGGTTTTGAAAATCTACTTACCGGGCCAAGTGGTATTTCCATCCTCGTCCCATTCTTTAACCCGTCCGATGGCTTTACCATCCTGTAATCTAGTGCTCCATGCTTTTCTTCCATTTTTATGATAGCGAACGGCAATGCCTGTAAATGGTAATCCCGAGTCTCGATTGTGCCATAAACCATCTTCTTTGAATTCCATATGGAGAAAATTGACTTCATTATGTGAAGGCTCAATCCCATTTTTTTCTTTATATTGTTCACAACCATAAAAGAGGCTTGCCCAAATAAGCATCTGTAACCAAACAGAAATTGCTTTTGACGCTAACATGGTTTATTGAAATATATTTTTAACCCTACACGCTAGAATAAAATTGGGCCGTTAGCTCAATGGTTAGAGCAGGGGACTCATAATCCCTTGGTTGCAGGTTCGAATCCTGCACGGCCCACCAATATAGAAATAAGCATCGTGTCCACTACCCCCCAGCAGGGCGATACCAACATTAACAAAAAGTTGGATGAAAAATTGCCTGTCCCTGAATCAAGGAAAAGTTTGAAAGACGGTAACTCCACTCCAAATAATTACTTTCAGCCTTTGGGCTATTCCCAGCCTCCCTTCAACCTCTCGCTTAATAAATCCAAGCCCAAGACCGAGGATACCTAATCAATGAAACATTTTCAGTCATTAACTCTTTGCCTTGCAGTACTATTCCTTACTACCAACTGTGAAAAAGCCCCCGACACTTCAGCCCAAGAACCGCTACAACCCACAAGTTCGGACTCTATTCCGCCGCCTGATGAAGTGGTTGCGCCTAAACACAGGCCAATTGAACCGTCTTCCACCAATCAGACTCCTTCATCATCGCTTTCTCCGCCCCGGATTTTTGCCAATAGCACCATTGGCCAGATGCTTAAAGATCGTGTAGGAAAGCCATTCGGCCAACTTACATCAGAAGAATTGGAGGTCTTCACCTCATTGGACCTACAGCAAAAGAAAATTGATGATCTTTCTGGTCTTGAGAGACTCCCGAACCTTGAAACCTTAAGTCTCGGTCAAAACCAGATTTCAAGTGTCACTCCATTGGCGGGACTGGAATATCTCACGCAGGTGGACATCAGCTCCAACCAAGTTGCTGATGTGACTGCATTGGGAAAAATCCCAAATCTTACCAGTCTTTCTGCAGGAGGGAATCAGATTAAATCCTTGTCGGGATTGGCTGAATTAAAAAACTTAAAGCATCTGGCTATTTCAGATAATCCGATAACGGAGGCATCCCCCATCGGTAAAATTACTACGCTCCAGACCCTACAGCTTTCGAACACAATGATTCGATCTCTTGTCGGTCTTGAAGCCCTATCCTCGCTTGAAGAACTTTATCTAGCCAACACGATGATTCAAGATGTTACGCCTTTACATTCCTTAAAAAACCTAAAACGCTTAAACCTTCATGGTGCTTTCGTTAGTCTGGAAAAAATTGCGGCATTAAAAGCAGCGGTCCCAGGTTTGGAAATTGCCCATGATCCTGAACCGCAAACGACACCACCTCCATTGCTACCCTGATTAATTGGGGTCTTTATTTACTTGATTCAATCATAGGATGAATCTTGAAGCCATTGGCGGGGGAGAAATTGATGATGTTCTCTGGCAACTTCCATCTGGAAATCGGCCGTCAAGCGGTGGGTATTCCTGTGGCCTTTGATGGACTTTTGATTTCAGAACTACTTAAGGAAGTAACGATTGGGGCATTACTTTGGCTTGATGAATTAAGATTTGAAACCCCGAGGACTTGAGTGATATTATGACTGACAAGCCCAGAGTTTATGTTACCGACTTTATTGCGGAACCCTGTGAGATTGAGCGACGAATTCTTGGAGATATTGCGGAGGTTGTTGCGTTGGATGTTCCGAATGAAACTGAGTTGCCCGGCCAAATAGAGGATGCAACTGCAATAATGATGTACCACTGCGTTGAGATGTCGAAGCCTCTCATCAATAGCTTACGTAACTGTAAGCTTATTATCCGTTGTGGTGTCGGGTATGACAATATTGACATAGACGCAGCATTTGCACGCGGGATCCCCGTGGCCAATGTTCCAGACTATGGGACAGAGGAGGTTGCTGACTCTGCCATTGGCATGGCCTTAGCCCTTGCGAGGGGCATTCACCTTCATAATATTCGCCTTCAGCGTGAAGAACGAAACTGGACACATCACGCAGCTGTTCCACTAGCCCGATTACGTGATCGTACATTTGGAATTGTTGGTTTGGGTCGCATCGGGGGTGCGGTTGCTCTCCGAGCAAAATCACTCGGTATGAATGTGGCATTTTTCGATCCCTATATCGCGGATGGAATAGACAAATCACTTGGCATACGACGCATGGAATCCCTGGATGAACTTTTGTGCATTTCCCATATTCTAAGCCTTCACACTCCGGGGTCAACAGAGACTCAGAATCTACTCAATGCTGATGCCATTTCACTTCTCCCAAAGGGAGCTTTTTTGATAAATACGGCTCGTGGCACAATTACAGACCCTAACGCTATTATTGATGCCCTTGCCTGTGGCCACCTTGCTGGCGCTGCTATAGATGTGTTGCCTAAGGAACCACCTCCACCAGACTCAGCTTTCCTAAAGGCATGGCGAGACCCCTCTCATCCCGCTTTTAGCCGCCTTATTTTGAATCCGCATGGTGCCTTTTACAGTGAGGAGGGCATGGATGATATGCGTATCAAGGGGAGTGAAAATTGCCGTCGCGCCATCCTTGGTGAGGCAATACGTAATGTGGTAAACGGACTCTAGTTCATCCTGAATGTAACGTCAAAACATACCAATAATTGACCGACAGCATTCTGGAGTAATTACAGTGGAACAAGATTGGCCGTCCAGTCTCAGTTTATTACGGCCTTGATGTCCTCAAGTTTAGGCATTGATGGGGCAGTACCCGGTTTCGTAACAGAGAGCCCGGCAACCGCATTGCCGAAAATAGCCGCCTTGACGGTATTCGCTTCATGGCAAAGGAGCCCTGCCGCGAAACCACCAACGAAGGCATCTCCTGCACCTGTTGTATCTATTGCAGTTATATTTTTGAGAATTGGAACGGTTTCGAAAACACTGTTTTCACAGACGATGCTTCCGCGTTCCCCAAGGGTTATAATCAGTGTTTTTAACCCCAGTTGCAGGCGGAGGCTATCGAGTTCTTCTTTATCGTAATCAAGTGGGTCTTTGTTGGGGTCACCGAGGTTCAAGCGTTCAACAATCGATGCAAACTCAGTCTCATTTGGGACCAAAATATCTACATTCTTAAGGATTTCGGGGTCAAAATCCGGTCGCATGGGTGCCGGGTTCAAGATGGTGGTTACTCCAGCTTGATGGGCCGTCTGCATAAAATAATCGGTGGCATTCAGGTTGGCTTCGAGTTGGCAAACGAGAATCTTTGCTTTTGTAATGAGATCAGTAGGAACATCTTCCCTGTGAAGGACACCGTTGGCACCAAGAGCGACGATGATTTGGTTCTGACCTTCCTCATCAACAAGGATTGCTGCTGTACCTGAAGAATATCCAGGTTTCTCTATGAGGCGACATGGAAAGCCTTCATCATCGTAAAATTTCTTGGCAACCGAGGCGAAAGCATCCGGCCCGACTGCACCTGCATAAAGAATTCGGGCACCTGCGCGACCTGCAGCAATTGCTTGATTTGATCCTTTGCCTCCTGGTCCGGTCAGGAAGGTTCCAATAACTGTTTCGCCGGCTGAGGGAAAGTTTGGTGTATTCCAAGTCAAGTCTTGGACATAGCTACCTATGATGATGATTTCAGGTTCCATTGGCTTTTCCTTTTTTGGGTTGCGGCGATCGCGGTTGTGAAATGTTATGAGATCACTAAAAATTAACTAGTGATTAACTTTATACTGTCCATAGGAGAATTTTACAAATCCAGAAATCATGAGCGTAGAACCAACCTTTTCATACTATTTTGCCGGGGAGCTTTTTGACTTTAAACATCTGTCGGGTAACGTAGTGTTGGCAGACGCGATTCAGAAATTATCCGCTGGTCGCTACAAGACGAACCTGCCGCAGGATTTGGAGCAACGCGAAGTCACGCCTCATCACATTCGAGACCAGGATATACTAACCTTACTGGAGTCGGACCTCGGTGTTTTTAATTATGATGGCCCTGAACTGGATTCAGGCACGGTAGTGGAGTATCTTTTTGCTAAGTTTGCAGATATCCCATCTGTTCTTTTACGTACTGATTTCCGGGGTGGTGGTGACCAGGAGCATTTTCCTTGGAACTTGATGACGAGTTTTTTTCCGCGTACGGAGGTTTTGCTTTTCGATGCGTTGTCCGTTTATAAGCGCAAGCGTGCTGAGTTATCAGAAGATTCTCACGCTGCATCAACAGCGATGGTTCACGAATTCGCGAAAGCCGTCATAGGGGCATTTGACAAGGTTTTAAAGGAACCACCTGTAATGCCATCCACAGATCAGGAGACCCTTTACCGTTGGTTGTCTTCCATGTCCAATTTCGGCGAAACGTTCCCCAATGCCGAGGAGTTAATTATGAAGGCCATGGAACGGAAACAGCAAAAAGAGTTGTTGTAGTATTTTATCCATGGAATTGATGGTTCTCCAGAATCCCCTGTCAGATGAATGCCTGGCTGTTCTTCGGGATCATAGAACGCCTGCGGGTGCATTTCGTTCTGCCGGTCGCAGGATTAGCTTGCTTCTAGCTGCAGAAGCAGGGAAGTGTCTTGCGACGCGGGAGGCTCCAGTTGAGAGCCCATTGGAGTCCACGGTTTGCCGTACGCTTGCTCAGGAAGTCGTCCTTGTCCCTATCCTTCGGGCAGGACTGGGGATGGTTGATGCATTTCTCGAGCTTTTTCCTGACGCAGAAATTGGACATGTTGGACTTGAGCGCAACGAGCAGACAGCGAAGGCGTACAGTTATTATTGCAAGCTACCTGAGCTTGCCGGCAAGCAGGTTTTTATTTTGGACCCAATGCTTGCAACGGGCGGGTCCTTGGCAATGGCAGCCAATGTAGTCAAGTCGCGTGGCGCCAAAAGCTTGGTGGCGGTTTCCATCATTGCTGCACCAGAAGGAGTTAGGAAAATGAGCGAAGATCATTCTGATGTTTCCTTGATTCTTGGTGCGGTAGATCGCGAACTGGATACCTGCAAATATATTCGCCCCGGGCTCGGTGACTACGGGGATCGCCTTATGGGGACCAATTAAGATATTTTTATCATGGAACAAAATTACGATCTTGAAAGCAAAGTTTATCCGGTTGGGGACGATTATGTTAGCATGGCGGACCTCCTTCGTTGGTTTACGAGCGAGGAACACATGGTTGGCAATATGTCACGAATGTCGGATGTCCATGTCAAGGTGGGCCGTCCCTTCAGTTACCGTTTTGACGATGAAATGGAAGTCATCCCCCATGGCGAGCCCTTGACGCAGGAAATTATTGAAGCGTTGATTTTCCCTTTGCTAACAGAGCGCAACTGCCAGCTCCTCCAGTCCGGTGATGTCAAGGATTTGGATTGTGGGTTTTCCTGGGAGGAAGGGGGTGTCAACTTCCGTATCAACATCTTTCACGACCGTGATGGATTGGCCATGGTAATGCGTATGCTTTCGAGTCACGTACCCAGTATTTCAGAAGTCGGCTTTCCCTACGATAGTGTTTGGGAGGACATTGTCGGTCTTAAGCAGGGACTCTGCCTAGTCACCGGTGTCACAGGCTCAGGCAAATCCACTACAATTGCCAGTCTTATCGAGCATATAAATCAGGAGCGAAAGACTCGAATTATAACTCTCGAAGACCCAATTGAGTTTGTTTTTGAGAGTAAGGAGTCCATGATTTCCCAAAGGGAAATAGGTAATGATGTTGCTAGCTTCTCTGCAGGTCTTCGCAGTGCATTGCGCGAAAATCCGGATATTATTTTCATCGGGGAAATGCGTGATCAGGAAACAGCTGGACTTGCCTTAAGTGCGGCAGAAACAGGCCACCTTGTTTTTTCAACCCTTCATACACGGGATACCAGAGGTGCTATCAGCCGTATTGTTGACATGTTTCCTGCTGAACAAGCCAAAGGCCTGGCACTTCAGCTATCCTTCAGCATCGGTGCGGTTATCAGTCAGAAACTGATTCCAAGGGAGGATGGCCAGGGTCGCGTCGTTGCAATGGAAGTCCTCCGAAATACATCCGGTTTGGGTAATGTAATCCGTACGCAGAACCTTGCTCAAGTCTACTCCATGCTGGAAACCCAGAAGAAAGAGGGTATGCAGACCATGGAGCAGCATCTGGTTGATCTTTATGCCGAAGGCGTCATTTCCTACGACAACGCGGTAAACCACGCCAACGACCTTTCTATTCTCGACCAGTTAAAGGAATATGAGTAGTCGCTTATTTTGCTGGGGCAACTCAGGTTCCAACGGTCAGAATGGCAATCTGTATACAGCCAATAAGGAATCCAAGTACAGCCCCTGCCAACTCAATGAATTTGAACTCCTTGCGTAGGATTTCAAATAGTACTTCTTCCAGTTTATCAGAGGAAAATCTTGAAACTTTTTCCTGTACGATCTCACGTATATCAAGCTTTTCCTTGAGCTTGTCTTGGAGGGTTCCCACCCATTCCTCCAAACCGTCTCCAAACTCTTCGAAAATCAAGCTTTTTGCCTTATTGATGAGGGATTCATCGACAAACATGCTGGCCATTGGGATTCCTGCTATTAACTTTCCAAGACCCGATTCGATTTTTGCTTCCATGATTTGTCTAATCTCATCACCCTTGGTCTGCGCTGTGACTTTTTCTAGGATTTCCTCGGTTGAAATGAGTTCCTCGGCGACGACTTTACCCAACTTTTGCCCGAGTGCATTTTGACGTTTTGGGAAAACTCCCTGTAGCGAAAATAAACCAAGATTAACAGGCTTCTTTGGATGAAAAAGCATTTTTATGGCCAGATAGTTTGTAATCCAGCCAATCAATAGTCCGGCGAAAGGTAAAATGAGTAGTCTTGTGTTTTCCATGAGTTTCCCGGTTATGTTGATTGGAACAAAATTCAATCTTATATTTTCTGTGGCCTATCAGGATTGACCGCTGTCCATAGAATTGCATCCTTTAATCTCATAATGAGCAATAGATTTGTAGTCATAATGGCTGGAGGACGCGGGGAGCGTTTCTGGCCTCAAAGTCGCCTCAAGAAGCCAAAGCATCTTTTGCCAATTGTAGGAGATAAAGCGATGTTGGCTCAAGCAGTTGACCGTGTGCTCGGGTTGGTGCCTCCTGAAAATATTTTCATCATTACAAATGCAGAACAACGTGATGCCGTGCTTGAAATTTGTCCGGAGGTGCTTCCGGCTCAAGTGATTGGTGAACCAGTGGGCAGAGACACTGCGGCTGCAGTTGGTCTTGCTGCTGTTCTTGTTCAGGAGCGCAACCCTGCAGGTGCATTTGCTATTCTTCCCGCTGATCATGTGATTCATGACACCGAGGGTTTCCAAAAGACTCTGTCTCTTGGCTTTGAGCAGGCAGAGAAAGGGGAGTATTTGGTTACAATCGGTATTGCCCCATCGGAACCGGCCACTGGATATGGCTATATTCACCAAGGAGAACGGGCCTCCGTTGAGAGCCCGGTCTTTAAGGTACAGCGTTTTGTGGAAAAGCCTGACTTGGAAACAGCCAAAGGTTATCTGGCCAGTGGTGAATACGCCTGGAATGCTGGTATGTTTGTCTGGCAGGCATTAACAGTCCGGCAGTCTATTGCCAGGTTTGTCCCAGAGCTAGAGGCAAGTCTCACCGCTATACAGTCCGAGCTCTCGATTGGCACAGAGCTCTCATCTGTTCTTTCACTCCACTATCCTTCTATCCAAAAGATTTCCATAGACTTTGCGGTCATGGAAAAGGCGGACAATGTATTGACCATCCCTGCTGCTTTTGACTGGGACGATGTGGGCGAATGGCCTGCCGTTGCCCGCCATTATGAAGCTGACGCGGGTGGTAATGTATCTCGTGGAAAGTCTGTTCTTAAGGACTCTTCCAGCAATATCATCTTCTCAGACGAAGGACATTTGGTCGCGCTTCTTGGAGTGGATGACTTAATTGTTATTCGCACTCCGGATGCCACCCTTGTTTGCCATAAGGACCAGGCTCAGAATATCAAGGAACTCGTTTCTGTTATTGGAGAAGAACTGCATTAAGTTCTCCTGCCATTACTTCCTCTTAAAATTCCTATGATGAACGTACTCGGTATAGACTACGGGCGCAAACGCATCGGCCTTAGCTTTGCAGATGGTGATGTTGGTGTGGCAGTCCCCGTGGCACCTTTGGTCAATTTGCAAGGGGCAGCTTTATTTGAGGCTCTAGGCAAGATATTGCAGGAGCGCAAAGTTGACGAGATCGTTATTGGCTATCCATTGCATATGGACGGTACCCCTGGTCGTCGCGTCCAAGAGGTAGAAGAGTTTGTTAATGCCTTGAATAATCGTTTTGGCCTATCGGTTCATAAGGTGGACGAACGACTTAGCACTGCGCGAGTTGAGGCTGATTTTCATACTTTTGGAAAAAAAGTATCAAAAAAATCAGGTGAGATCGATTCCAGCGCGGCTGCATTGATTTTACAGGACTTTCTGGAGCAACGGAATTTTAGTACTGAAGTGGCTGAATTCCTTGAGTTTGAAGATGATTGATTCCAATGAAAAAACCTTCAAGTGGAAGGGTGTTTGTGCTTATGATGGAACGGATTTTGAGGGATGGCAGAGCCAACCCTGTGGAAATACAATCCAAGATATTCTAGAGGCCCGGCTTACTAAAGTTTTTAAGAAGGCAATTCGTATACATGGAAGTGCTCGTACAGATTCCGGCGTTCATGCCAAACAACAGGTTTTTCATTTTGAAGCAGCATGGAAGCATCCTTCCGACGCTTTATTTCGCGCCCTTTCAAGCGGGCTTCCTGACGGCATTCATTTGATAAGTATTCGAAAGGTAAAAAAAGATTTCCATGCCTTGCGCACAGCTAGAGGCAAGCGCTATATATACCGGATTCATGAGAGTCAGGCATCTCCATTTGAGTCACGCTTTTGCTGGTCTCTCGGAGGGTCTTTTCTTAATGTAGCAAAGATGCAAATAGCGGCGGGATTCCTTCTTGGCACCCATGATTTCACGGCATTTTCGGCTACAGGCAGCAGTCCTGGAGACAATCCTGTCAAGGAGTTGCGGCGTCTAGATGTTCGAAAGCGTGGTCCCCATGTTACAATAACTGTCGAGGGCAGTGGTTTTCTATATAAAATGGTTCGAAGGTTGGTTGGCGCTCTTTATAATATTGGCTTGGGCCGACTGGATCCTGAAAAAATTAAAACCCTTCTTGCAAACCGCAAACGGGAGCTGGTAATTATAACAGCACCTGCACAAGGATTATGCTTAGAGAAGGTAATATATTGAAACTAGTATACCGCAAGCGGGAGAGCCTATTTGACCTGCTATATCCACGCAATTGTATACATTGTAACCGACTTGTCCCTGATGCTAGTCCCTTGCGGTATCTTTGTTCTTCTTGCTTCTTGGATGTTGAAATTTTTAAACCACCTTGTTGCCAGATTTGTGGGTTCCCTTTCTATGGCATGGTTGTTGGGGATAGGGTTTGTCCGCACTGTAAGGATTTGAATCCCAAATTCAAACGAGGCTATACGGCCTTTCATTTAAGAGGGCCGATGCGGGATCTGGTTCATGCGCTGAAGTATCAGAGGGGATTTTATGCGATACAGGATTTGATTACAGTCTTATTGATGTCGCCGGGAATTCGTGAACTTCTTGTTGATGCTGTTCTTGTGCCTGTGCCCCTGCATCCATGGCGGCAGTTTCGTCGATCTTATAATCAAAGTTTGCTATTAGCTAAACGATTAGTTCAAGAAGTGCCCGGTGCGCGGCTTGAAAATATTTTGCAACGAGTGCGCTGGACCGGCAGCCAAACACGATTATCAAGGGAGAGGCGTCAGAGGAATATGCGTGCTTCTTTTGAGTTAAAGAAAGGCTTCTCGGTGAATCCTAACAATCATTATGTGGTTTTGGATGACGTCTTTACGACAGGTTCCACACTCAATGCATGTTGTGCGGTACTTCGGCAGGGTTTTGCCACCAACCTTGACATCCTTGCCTTTGGCCATGGATAATATTGTGTTTTCATATGCCACTTTTCAGGAAAAAATATTCCACGGTCAAGGTGGACTCCCGGGGTAAGGAACGTATCCCTGAGGGGTTTTATGTAAAAGACCCATTAAGCCAACAAATTATCTACTCCAAGGAACTGGAGCAGAACCTTATGGTTGTGCCACAGAGTGGATACCATTTCCCTATGTCGGCACCAGCGCGAATAAAGTCCTTGGTGGATGAAGCGTCATTTCATGAGGCAGATGTGGAAATGAAGTCCTCAGACCCATTAAAGTTCCGTGGGGTTTCATCGTATTCAAGCAAGTTGAACGCGCACAGCAAGAAGACTGGGCTCAATGATCCTGTGGTCCGGGGGGTTGCCAGGATGGGCGGGGCCCCGGTCTCCCTTGCTGTCATGGACTTCCGTTTTCTTGGGGCTAGTATGGGATCTGTTTCCGGGGAAAAAATCACAAGGGCAATTGAGTATGGAGTGGATAACGAAGTCCCCGTTATTGTTGTTTGCTCTTCTGGAGGAGCCCGAATGTACGAGGGAATCCTTAGCCTTATGCAAATGGCAAAGACCAGTGCCGCATTGGGCCGCCTTGCGCAGAAAGGCATTCCTTACATTGCTGTTCTGACAAATCCGACCATGGCCGGGGTAATGGCAAGCTTTGCTTCTTTAGGTGACCTAATTCTTGCCGAGCCAGGAGCTCTTATCGGCTTTGCCGGGCCACGAGTCATAAAGGAGACTACCCAACAGGATTTACCAGATGGGTTTCAGACTTCTGAGTTCCTATTGGATCATGGCCTTCTTGATCAGATCGTGGAGCGTAAAGATCTTCGCAATCGACTTATTTATTTTATAGAAACCTTTGGTTATGGAGCTAATCGAGACGTCACTGGTTTGCCGATAAAGAAAGTAGCAAAGAGGCCTGCTAAACGCGTTGCAAAAAAAGCAACTACCAAGCGTCGAAAGGCTTAAGCCCAGAGATACTGCAGAACCCAGGCCACTTGTAGATGATTAATGGAGAATTTCCTGGTCAAGCTATTGGACTAATTGATGCGGCCCTCGTCAGCCTCTATCATGTCAGCGAATGAGATTAAATCATCTCGGTCCTTGATGCCCATTTTATCCTTAGTTTCAGCTAGGGCCTCGCGTCCCATTTCGCTCATTCCCATCTGAACGACCTTTCGGTTCCACACATGGACGCGCAAATCTTTAGGGAAAATGTCTAGCATGCGTTTATCAACCTCTGTTGGATTCACACTAGAGCGGACGATTTCGATGATTTCTTTCGGATCAATGCCGACGTGTAAGCATAGGAACCCATCAAAACCTTTTGTGAAATTACGCTGATAGCTTTTGGGCAGTTCTCCTGAGAGATGTTTGTGGATTTTGGCCAGAAACCTGGGGAGATGCAGAAGTCCGCACTTGTGTGGAAGGTAGGGAGATGGCAAGTCATGTAGGATTGCTCCTGTGGGCCCGAGATCAGGTTCATTCATGGTGTAATTAGTTAAGAGATTGCTTTTGTGCGAACTCAGACCATTGAAACAATCATAAACTTTGTTTTTTCATTAGAATCTGCATGAAAACCATCTGGCGAGTTTCCAGTTATCTCTTCAAATATAAGGGGCTGTTCTTCCTTACGATCGGTATGGCTGTATGCATGACTTTGCTGGCCATTTTTGTGCCACAGGTGATCCGGTATGTCATAGACCGGGTGGTTCAGGATGCTGAGTCCAGTATTTCCACGAATTTAAATTTGTCTGTATTAGGCTGGGGCATGAGTGCCATTGGCCTAGCCTATTTCTTGCGCGAAATTTTCAATAGCCTGCGAATTCGAATTAATAATATTCTTGAGCAAAAAGTGTTGTTGGATTTGCGGCAGGACCTCCACGCCAAGCTACTGGACCTTCCTGTCTCTTTCTATGATAGACGAAAGAGCGGAGATGTAGCTTCCCGTGTCATTGATGATGTGGCCAGTGTTGAGCGGGCTATCCTTGATGGTACGGAGCAGGGGACCGTTGCCTTGCTTACCATCTTTGGTATTTCCATTGTTATGTTCGCACAGGAACCCTTGATGGGGTTAGCTGTTTTTTTGCCCTTGCCTTTACTTTTCATTCTTGGTCGCCGTTATTTCAAGGCCCGCCAGAAGAACTGGCGAGGGGTGCGTGATGCTACTGGTGATCTCAATAGTCACCTTGTTGAAGATATCCAAGGAAATCGCCTCATTCACGCTTTTGCCTTAAAGGAACGGGAAAAGGAGCGTTTTCACGATAAGAGTGAGGCGTTGCGGCAGAAGACTTTGACGGCGATGTTCCAGTGGTCTCGCTATAGTCCAACGACTAATTTTATTACCAATTTGGGCAATGTAGGTGTAGTGGGTGTGGGTTGTTACCTGCTCGCAATTAAGAGTCCCGGGTTCTCTCTCGGTGAGTTCTTTGCATTTCTTTTCTATGCAAGCATGTTTTACGAACCTGTAAGGCAGATTAACAACTTGAACAATATGCTTAGCGAAGGAAAGGCTTCCGGAGATCGTGTTTTTGAGATTCTTGATCATCCGCTTAATATTAAGAATATCGAAGCCCCTGTTGATTTTCCTTCTGGTTCCATGCGCGTCGAATTTAAAGATGTCAGCTTTCAATACCCGGAACGCGCCCCTGTTGTTGAACACCTAAACCTTGTATTGGAACCTGGTACGGTTACCGCACTTGTTGGCCACACAGGTGCCGGAAAAAGCACCATTGCAAACCTTGTACTTCGTTTTTATGATGTGGGCGAAGGTGCGATTCAATTAAACGGCACTGACGTTCGTGACGTCGATCTACAACAACTTCGTTCCCACATAGGCAGCGTTCCCCAAGAGCCCTTTTTATTTGACACCAGTATCGCTGAAAATCTCCGATTTGGTAAGCACGATTCAACAGTAGAGGATTTGATAGATGCACTGAAGTTTGCTCGGGCTTGGGAGTTTGTTGATCGTCTGCCTCAAGGTATTGAAACCCTTATCGGGGAGCGAGGGGTGCGACTTAGCATGGGTGAAAAGCAACGCCTTACTATTGCCCGTGTTTTTCTACGCAACCCCCCTTTGCTTATTCTTGATGAAGCAACATCAAGTGTGGACAGCATTACGGAGCATCAAATCCAGACGGCTCTGGAAAAACTTTTCCAGAATCGTACCACACTGATCATTGCGCATCGGCTATCCACAGTCCGTCAGGCCGATAATATAGTCGTACTTGACAAGGGAAGAATCTTGGAGCAGGGCACCCACCAGAAACTTCTCGACCGCAATGGCTCCTATGCGCAGCTGTGGCATCACCAGTTAAACGTAATCCCGGATTCCAGTGACCAGTTTTCATCTAGATGAACAACCTCGGCACTTGACGAATTTAAAACCCTTCCCATAAGGAGTGTAGCTTCCCACATTCTTTTTCACATGTCAGATTCACAACGAAACAATTCATCCAAGCGGATGACCAAGTCGTTAACCGTTAAAAACGATATGGGCATACATGCCCGACCAGCTGCCATGATTGTGCGTATTGCGAATCGCTACAAGGCAGATCTATACGTTGAAAAGGATGATGAGGTCGTTGACGGAAAAAGCATCATGGGCTTGATGATGCTGGCTGCCGGAAATGGATCAGAGCTTCATTTCACTGCTGAAGGCGATGACAGCGAATCAGTCCTGTCGGATCTCGAGGCTCTTTTTGAAAGTGGGTTTAACGAAGGTTGAGCCAACTTTAAGCTGCTTAGAATTCCCCGACCAGGGAATTTAATTCTTTTCAGGGAATAATTTCCAAACTTTCTTACCAATCTGGCGGAAGTCCTCGAGGGCAAGATACAGACAAGGGACAAGCAAAAGCGTAATCAATGTGGCGAAAAGTACGCCAAAGCTAAGGGAGATTGCCATCGGAATAAGGAACTGGGCTTGTAGACTTGTTTCTAGTAGAATTGGTGTAAGGCCAGCAAAGGTGGTCAGCGATGTTAGGAGAATGGGCCTGAATCTTGCCACCCCTGCTGTGCGGACTGCCTGGATAAGGCATTCGCCTTCAAGCCGTCGCCGATTGATATAGTCAACGAGTACGAGACTGTCGTTAACCACGATACCTGCAAGAGCAACAATTCCATAAGTTGAAAGTTGGCTAAGAGGTTCTTGGAATATCCAATGTCCCATGACCGCTCCAACCAATCCAAACGGGATTACAGACATGACTATTATCGGTTGTATGTAGGACTTGAAAGGAATTGCCAACAGGGCATACATAGCCAATAGGGCCAGTAGAAAAGCGTTGAGGAGGGTCTGGTTGCCTTCCTTGGCCTCCAAGGCTTCTCCTTCGATATTTGTGATAACGTCAGGATGGGATTTTCTAAGTTGAGGGATCAGAGTTGTGGCAATGGCTTCATTGATCGATTCAAGGTTTCCCGCGGACTTGTCTAAGTCTGCTGATACCAAAATTGTGCGGCGGCGATTTGTTCTCTGAATCGTGGAAAACCCTTCCTTGATATGAGCATCAGCAATTTCATTGAAGGGAATTTCCTGGCCACTTGGGGTTCGGATACGGAGATTTTCGAGGTTTGCGATCGATGTGCGTTCATTTTTGGGATAACGTATCATAACTCGAATATCCTCTCGGTCACGCTGGATACGTTGGGCTTCTGCGCCATAGAAAGCATACCTGACTTGACGGGCTAAATCCGCCTGAGTTATGCCTAGGGATTGAGCTGATGGCTTCAGTTTTAGCTGGATCTCCTGCTTGCCTGAAGAATGGGAGTCAAAGATGCTGAAGACAGATGGGTAGGCACTAAGAAAGTTTTTCACTTCTTCTGCAGCTTTCACCAGTTTTTGGTTATCTTTGCCTGCCAGTTCGATCTCGATTGGTTTTCCAGCCCGTCCGGCTGCAGTGGCGTTAAAGTCAAGGGTACGCACTCCTGGAATATTGCCAATAGCTTTGCGCCAGCGGGCAGCTAGCTTTGGCGCGGAGAGGGCGCGGGCTTCTGATTTATCAAGTTCTACTATCATTTGAGCCACATTTGTGTCCTCGGGCCCTTCTTTGATATTTGCCGGGCCTCCTCCTCCAAAAGGGGTAGAACCTGTGATGCGAAAGATGTGTTTAAACGGGTCCTGATAGCCTTCGGTTTCAAGTTGGTCACGCAATTTGCCAAGACCTTGCTCCAGTTGGCTGGTTGCGGAACGAGTTTTTTCAAAGCTTGTACCATCCGGCATCTTGAGTGTCACAAATATGTAATCTGAAGGCACTGCGGGAAAGCGCATCATTCGAATCCAGCCTCCTTTTACGGCTCCAATGGTAATAGCAAGCAGGGTAAGGAAAAAAGCAAATGTTGCATAACGATGGTGCATGCAACGGGCAAGTGTAGGCTTGTACCATTTCTCAATAAAGGCTTCAAGGCCATCAGCAACCTTTCTTTGTAAACGCTGGAATGCATTTAGGCGTTCGCGTTGGCCATGGCCCACTTTACATAGAGATAAATGATAAGGCAGGATAAGTTTTGATTCCAGTAGCGAGAAAAGCAGCGTTGGAATTACAATGAGTGGTATTGGCACAAGGAATTTACCTTGGAACCCCGGAATAAAAAGGATTGGTATAAATGCCACGGTGGAGGTCAGTACCGCAAATGTTACTGGCATTGCCACTCGCTGGGTGCCGTCAATGGCGGATTCCACACCCGGACCGTCTTTCTGGAATCGGGTAAAGACGCTTTCGCCAACGACGATGGCATCATCGACCACGATACCCAAGACCAGGATGAACGCAAACAAGGATATAAGGTTAATGGTCATGCCCATCAAAGGCATGACGAAAAAGGTACCGAGAAAAGAAATGGGGATGCCAATGCTAACCCAAACGGCGAGGGAGGGTCGTAAGAAAAAGGTTAAAATGACGAGGACAAGGGCGAGTCCTATTAGGCCATTTTGAACAAGCATTTTGAGACGTCCTTCAAGATAAAATGAGATATCACTCCAAGGCGTTATTGTTATTCCGTCAGGGAGGTTTGGCTGTATTTTTCGTATGTATTCACGAACACTATCGCTGATTTCCAGGGGGCTCTGCCCGCCAACTTCAAGCACACTCAGGAAAGAGGCTGGTTCCCCCTGGAATGTGGCTTCAATACGGATATCTGCCAGCCCGTCATCAATTTTTGCTATATCGCCAAGAAGAAGGCGTGAGCCATCTGGACGTTTAATAACTGGAATCTCGGAAAACTCCTTACTGTAATAGGCTTGGCCTTTGGTGCGAAGGAGAATTTTCCCGCTTTCATTCTCGATGAATCCACCGGAAAGGTCTACAGAATGACCGCGAACAGCAGCAAGGATTTGTTCAAACCTGAGTCCATGTTCCCGGAGTTTTTGTTCAGGGACTGCAATTGAGACCTCGTAGGGCTTGCTTATGGCTTGTACCTGACTAATGCCTGGGATTTGCACAAGATCATCACGAACCTTGTTCGCAAGCTCCTTGAGGGTTTTTTCCTCTGCCTGACCATGAATAGCAAGATTAAGTACTTCTCTTTTCGGGATCGCCTCCTCAACTGTCGGGTATTCTGAGAGTTCCGGGAAACTCTGTATCGAGTCCACGCGGGTGCGAATTTTATCTATCAACTTTGAAATGTCATAACCCCTTTCCACTTCAATGGAGATATTTCCCACATTTTCCGCGGCACTGGAGTTTAGTTTTTTAATCCCATCAAGGTCTTGGATTTTTTCTTCTATACGCTTGCAAATGGTTTCCTCAACTTCCTCAGGTGCCGCACCAGGGTAGGGGACGGTGATGTTAATTCGGCCGAGTGTGAAGTATGGGAATAACTCCATCTTCACTGAGCGGATGGAGAAAATACCCCCGGCGACGATGAAGGCCATCAGCAGATTGGCAGCGATGCCGTTCTTGGCGAACCATCTTATCATTTTAATACCGAGGACAAAAATTCGTGAAACTGCAATGGATCAGGTAGCCATTTTATTCGGCGGCAACAGTTTCTTGTACTGGAGGTTCATCAGCGCGTTGGACTTTTAGTCCATTATTCATAAATTGCAGGCGTGTGAGACATAATGTGTCTCCCAGACTCAAGCCATTTTTAACCAGTGCTTCATTCTTCATGTGATGTATAATTTCAACTTTGCGTTTTATGAGGGTATTTTTTGTCGTGACCAGATAGAGGGTATCATCCTCGACCAATGAGTTTCGCGGTATGCGGTACAGATCTGGCAGGGTCTTGCCTTGAATCGTTGCAGAGACGAATTGACCAGGTTGTAATTCGGGTCGCAGAGATTGATTTTCTGACATATCAATTAGGGCTATCAGGTAATGGAAGCGCGTTTGTGGATCGATACTTCCTCTATCACGATCAATAATTGCATTCCATGACCAGGTCTTTCCGCCAATATTGGCTTGTATTATTACTTCTGGCTTTTCGGCGAGGTTTAGTAAATGAATTTCGCTGGATGGAATGGGTAGTCGGATTTCCAGTTTTTCCGAGCAGTAGGCTTTTGCTACAGCTGAAGAGTAACCCCCTCCAACAACCTGCCCGATATCTGCTAATTTCTCGGTCATTATTCCATTGTATGGTGCGTGGAGTTGCGTGCGCTTTACATTAAGGCGTGCAAGGGCGGCGCCCTGTTTCGCTGAATTGACCTCTGCTCGCGCCAGAGCGAGCTGGGGTTCGCGGAGGACAAGTGGGGTCGCTTTGCGTGTGGTTAAATTTTTCGAAGCAATCCATTCCTTTTGGGCTTGGTCTGCACGCGCTTCTTCTTCGTGAAGTGCTAGTTCGGCGCGTGCTAGCACTGCATCAGCTTGCGCCATTGCCACCTCGAAATTCGTTGGATCGAGAGATAACAGAATGTCACCTTTCTTAAACCGGCCCCCAGCTTTGAAGACGTTGTTGACGGCTATTATTCTACCGGGCACCTCAACATTTAGTGTCCCTCCTATTGTAGGTTGAACGGTGCCTTGGCTTTCCAGAGTTATACGAATTGTTTCTGGTTGGATGGTTTGGGTCTCTACAACGAGAATGTTTTTTTCAGGTGGCTTTGGCGGTCGGGTTTGTTTACACTTTGTGAGTCCAAGGTATCCAGCAGCCGCAATTGCGAGAAAGATGATAGGAAGAAGAGCACGCATCGAATTCTGTGTTTTATTACCCTTAATTTCTAGATGTTGAAATTGGAGTTCCAAGTGCAAGATGTAATTGGATTCGGTTGTAAATGCGTCTAGCCTCAATGTTTAATTTGCGCGATTTGGCTTCATTCGCACGTCGTTGGGCTTCCAATGCGGTGATAATATCTACCAAGCCCTGACGATACCGACCCCAAGCAAGTGTTTCGGCTTCTGCAAATTCCATCACTGACTTGCTTAAGGCGATTTCTTCACGAGCGAGACTGCTTTCTGCATCTAGTGCCTCCTCCACTTCACGCAATGCGTTTAGGACGCTAGACTTGTAGTCGGCAACAGCTTTTGTCCGCATTGCCTTTGTCACTCTCATGTGAGAGCGGATTTTTCCCTGATTCATAATGGGCTGGGCCAGATTGCTGAGTAGATTCCATGACGAGAAACTTGCTTCTGTTAGTTCTCGAAGGTTTTGGCTGGCAGTACCTGTAATTCCTGTCAGTCCTATTTTTGGAAGAAAACCTTTCCCTGCTTCTTTTTCACGAAAGCCGGCAGCTTTCATGCGCTGGAGAGATGCTCTTATATCTGGCCTTTGACCCAGAATTTGTAGCGGTATGCCTTCAGGAATAGACGATTCCAGTTTAGGCAACTTCTTGCCGGGCTCGGCCTTTCCCTCTGGATAACGTGCAAGAAGAACTTCCAGTGCACGTCTGCCGTTGGCTTCCAGTCTTGATTCATTCTCGAGCGCTGCCTGCGCGCTGGTGAGGCTTGCTTGAGTCAGTCTCAAATCCAGAGCTGTGGCGAGTCCCTGCTGGTAGCGATCTTTGATGATTTTCAGGTTCGCCTCATAGCTTTCTACAGTTTGGGTAGCTAGTCTAATTTTCAGACTTGCAGTTGTGAGTGCGCACCATGCCCGAGCCGTTTGGGCTGCAATCGAGAGTTTTGCTGATTCAAGATCATTTACGGCGGCTTCATAGTCGGCACCACTCGCTTTTTGGAGATCGTCTAGTCTTCCCCAAAGATCAATCTCCCAGTCCATGATTATATCGGCGGTAAAATGATTTGATATAAATGTGCCTCCACTTGAAAAACGACTGAATGCAGGGTTGGTGCCTAGATTATATTTCTGTCTGTTATTCTGAAATCTGCCATTGAGTCGTGGACGCCTTAGGCTTTTTGCAGAATATAGTTGAGCCGATGCTACTTCTGTCAGTGCCTCTGTTGACTGGAGAAATGGACTATTTTCTATCGCTTCTTCAACCAGTTCAGGTATCACCGTGGATTTGAAGTCTGAAATTGGGAACCGGAAAGTGTCTTGTTTGGGTGAGGTCTCCCCATCTTTCACATTTACTTGCCAAGTTTCCGGTAGATCGAATGTGCCGCCATGTGTTATGGGTTCGTTGGTCTTGCAACCAGTAAAAGTCATTAAAATCAAGACTAAGCAAATTTGCTTAGTCTTTTGTGGAACATTCAATTTTACGGGCATTTAACCAAGCGAGAGCTTATAGGAGGGAGGGATATCTCTCCACTTTATCGCTGACACAACGTTAAGATTATGAATTCCAAGTCGAGTCAAAAGCGTGGTATTGATTCAAGGTGTGTTCTGTGGTTGTCTACGTGGATATTTCAGATTTTTTATGCGTCACAATAAATTCATTTTTCTTCTATCGTTCGTGGGGCTGGCCTTGGATCACGTTTTTGCTCAGGATACTTTTGCCCCTATGGATTCGCATGTGGAAGTTTCACTTGTCAGCGAATGGCCCAACGTGGTTCCAGGAAAGCCTTTTTGGGTGGCGGCAAAGTTTATTATGGACGAAGGATGGCATATTTATTGGAAGAATCCCGGGGATGCTGGAGCCAAGCCTGAGATTACATGGTCCTTGCCAGATGGTTTTTCTGCTGGAGAAATCCATTGGCCGGCTCCATCCCAGCATGTTCTTCAAGGATTGATGAATTATGTTTATGAAGATGAGGTTTATCTTATGGTGCAAATCTCTCCACCTTCATCATTGATCGAAAAAAGCGTGACCCTGAGTGCAGAGGTAAACTGGACGGTTTGTTCTGACAAAAAATGTCTTTTTGGTGGGAAAGAATTAAGCCTTGAGCTCCCGGTAAATAATTCAATCGGAGAACCTCCAGAACCAGCTGCTGGTTTCCAAAAGACACGAGATTCTTGGCCGATTTCAGAAAATGGGTTGGAAGGGCGCGCCTTATACGACGGCAAATTTATGGTTCTCGAGTTTTCAAGGAACCCTTTTGCTCAACCACTTGATGCCCTGGGTGAAAAACCTGCAGTTAATCTATCCGGCAAAACTCTCTGGTTGGCCTTCCTTGGCGGTGCAATACTCAATTTGATGCCATGCGTGTTTCCTGTGATCGGCCTCAAGATTATGGGATTTGTAAATCAAGCTGGAGCAAATCGCAAGAGCATTGCAATTCATGGTTTAGCCTACGCTCTTGGAGTTCTTGTATCTTTCTGGATTCTTGCAGGAGTGCTTATTGCTCTCCGACAGGGCGGGGAGCAATTGGGGTGGGGTTTTCAGTTACAGGACCCTAGGTTTGTATTTGTGTTGGCATTACTACTCCTAATCTTTGCATTGAACCTGAGCGGTGTATTTGAAGTTGGAGCATCACTCATGGGTCTGGGTTCTAAACTTTCAGGCAAAAGTGGATTCATCGGGTCTTTTTTTTCTGGAGGGCTAGCAACTGTTATGTCGACCCCATGTGCAGCACCATTTTTGGCGACCGCATTAGGCGCTGCACTGGTCCTTCCCGCCGGGGCTTCACTAATTGTTTTTTCTACCATGGCCCTTGGTTTGGCATTTCCGTATTTGATCCTCTCTTTTTTCCCGAAACTGGTGGAGGCATTACCAAAACCAGGGGCATGGATGGAGACATTTAAACAAATCATGGCATTTCCCCTATACGCTACAGTGATGTTCCTCCTTTGGACTTTAGCCGGTCAAGTGGATGAATGGCATTTTCTAATCATCCTATTTGTCGTTATATTATTTGCATTTGCTGGGTGGATTTATGGCAGATGGCCATGTAGTGGAAAGGCTTGTGGACTTGCGGGCCTGGTTCTTGTCGGTTCTTTTTTATGGGGATTTCCTGCTTCCTCCCCTGGAGTTAAGCCCTTTGACTCTGGATATGAATCAGTGTACTTTTTTCCTGAAATTGCGTTGTTGGATCCTGCAAAAAAACAGCAGATTCTTATTACTGGTGATAAAACCGTCCTAAAGTTGCCATTGGCCGAGTATTTTGATGAAGAAGTGATGAGTGCGGGTGGTAGACTTAAAGGAATTCTTAACCTAACATCAAAGGGTTCAATTTCTTCTACAGCATTAAATCTCGAGATGGATGTGTCGTTGGAAAAAGTTGCTTCAGCAGATTTGACTGCGTTTTTAGACAGCAGTATTGCGCGTAGTATTGGGGCCCAGACAAACAAAAGTGGTCTTCTCCCATGGGAAAAATGGACACCAGAAACAGCGCAGTTACATCTTCAAGCAGGGAGCCCTATATATATTGATTTTACTGCCCGTTGGTGTGCCACTTGCCAAGTGAATAAAAGAATCGCGCTTTCGTCCGATCAAATCATTCAACGTTTTGCAGAGACGGGCTTGATCCCACTAAAGGCAGATTGGACCAAGAAAGGGCCAATCATCGCTCAAGCCTTGGCAGAACATGGACGTGTGGCGATTCCTTTTAACATTATATTTCTACCAGACGGAGGGAAACCCATCATCCTTCCCGAGGTGCTTACTGAGGGAATTGTCCTCGATGCCTTGGATAATGTAGAAGCTAGAATGGTTCAGCAGTAAGAATAGTCTATCGGGAAAAGGGTTGTCAGATAGGGGTGTGCGGGTATGATTTTCCTCTATTTTGCTGATACTGAAATCTACACGTCGTCTGCCGGATGCCATACAAGTCAAAAGTTAAACGAAGGGATAGCCTTCCCGTACGGGAATTCTATGAGGCTTTTAAGGAAGAGTTGAAGCTTGATATTGTTGCCGGCGAAACAGGTTTGGACAAAATCATAGGGGAACGGAGTGTAAATCGACCTGCATTAGCCTTGGTCGGCCATTTCAAGTTTTTTGCAAACAAGCGCCTACAGCTTTTCGGTGCAGGGGAAATGGCTTATTTTAAAGACCTTACTTCCGGGGAGCAGAAGTCGGTCTTTCGTAAAATGGCGGAGCATGATATTCCATGCCTGATCATCTCCCGTAAGACTGCACCTCCCCCGGTGATGGTAAAAATAGCTAATGAGTTTCAGATTCCGCTGATTAGGACTCCGTTACGGTCCAAAAACTTTGTTACGCAAGCTACGGTTCTTTTAGAGGAGATGCTCGCACCCCGTCTCAGTTTACATGGTACTTTGCTAGATATTCGTGGGATCGGGACTCTTCTTCGTGGTAAGAGTGGTGTTGGAAAGAGCGAGTGTGCGCTTGCTTTGATCGAACGGAATCATAGTCTCGTTGCCGATGACATGGTGGACATCCGTCTCGTCAGTGAACACGATTTGATTGGCCGTATTCCAGATATGCGCTGGTGGGGATTTATGGAATGTCGCGGCATTGGCATTATTAACATTCGAGACCTTTTTGGTATCCGTGCCGTGCGGCAGGAAAAGCGCATCGACTTTATCATTACCTTTACTTACTGGAAACAAGGAATGGAAGAGGAGCGCACTGGCCTGACCCAGCACTATGAGGAGATTCTTGGCGTTCGGGTTCCTCACATGGAAATTCCCGTTCGTCCGGGTCGCGATATGGCTCGGTTGGTTGAGGTCGCGGCAATGGTTCAAGCCCAAAAACTCTCAGGCCATGATTCCGCGAAGGATTTCAACGATCTATTGTTGCAAAAAATAGACAGTAAATCTCTATCGCAAACCTGATGTTAGTCCTTAAATTCCCTCTGGATTATTTTCCACTCCCTCATTTTTTTTCAAGGAGCAGAAATCTAGATTCGGAAGGATACTTTTTCTACAAAAGCAGGTATTGGGATTTGAAAAAAGTGTTTGCTGATGCGTTTTTAAGCGCGTGGTCAACACAGCGGAATTTGGCAAGTAATTTCTTTCAAAAAGTTATCTTCATCACGATGTGGACAAGTTGTGAGCAACTTCATCTTGCAAGGTCAAAGGAAAAGCCAGATTGCTAGTGGGCAACAATTTAATCCAAGGGCAAAATATATTGACCCCCACCTCATACTTTAACCCTCTTCTCTCTCATTCATCTAATAATTTTCAAGTAACATCAAGCGTCTCTAAAGACAGTAATCAAGCCATCTGAGAGCCAGCTTTTCAATAATTATGCCATTCACTTTCCCTCCACCTTTTAGCCTTTCTTTTTTTCGCCTGTTTAATGCGGGAAACTTGGCTTCAAGCCATTTTGTTTCATTTTCACTTAAGGACTTGTATTGCCTGTGAATAAAAGTAGCAATTCCCCTGATTTAATGAGTTCCGAGATTCTAGAGGAAGCCACATGGAGCCAAGTAGTTTCCGAGCTAAAAAACCTTTTGTCCAAAGATGTTTTCGACACTTGGTTCAAGGAATTAATTCCTTTGGCTGAAACCAATGATAAACTGATCCTTGAAGCTGCCAATGAATTTGCTGCCTACTGGATTCAGGACAACTATCTTGGATTAATTCGACAGGTGATAGAGAAGATCACTGGTCGAAGTATTCTTGTAAGTGTCAAAGTAGCTGCAGAGGAAAAATCTACTGTTTCCCGGAATCGATTGAGTGCAGACGGACTGTCCCGGGTCGATTCAATGCATACGCGTTCTTCGCAATTGGAGACCCCGCATGCCATTCAAGTGACCCAGCCAATTAAGCGTCAGGCACCTGTAAATAATGTAAATCCTAAAAACACATTTTCAACATTTGTGGTAGGACCGGGCAACCAGTTTGCTCATGCTGCTTGTTTGGCTGTAGCAAATGCACCGGCCACATCCTACAATCCCCTTTTTCTCTATGGTGAAACAGGACTTGGGAAGACGCACCTCATGCATGCCATCGCACATCAGGTTCACGCTGCGAATCCCCATCTC
>Ga0209660_1000100_pt1 | contig 51905 bp, 48 predicted proteins | sample SaaInlV_100m_DNA_2_FD_184659 | JGI IMG/M metagenome (GOLD analysis project Ga0209660, IMG submission 184659) | Marine microbial communities from expanding oxygen minimum zones in the Saanich Inlet - SI072_LV_100m_DNA (SPAdes) (version 2) | ecosystem: Environmental > Aquatic > Marine > Intertidal... | reverse complement strand
AGGGTTGTTTTTCCCGAGCCGTTGGGGCCCACCAAAGCGGTGATGCTGGCCGCCGGGAAGTCTAAACATAAGTTTTCTAGGGCCCATTTGTTGCCGCGCTCTACATACACCTCGTGAAGTGAAAGCGGAGGTAAATCGTTCATAGTGAGAATCATTCTCGCTCAGCGAAGGCCGAGACACAACCTGTTCTAAAAGTGGTAAGGGAACTCGCTAAAATCTTGCGATCGTTTTTCTAAAAAGGCGTCTCTACCTTCGGCGGCCTCATCGGTGCCGTAAGCCAACCGAGTAGCTTCTCCAGCAAACAACTGTTGACCCACCAAGCCGTCGTCAATCATGTTGAAAGCAAACTTCAACATGCGTTGAGCGGTCGGGCTCTTTGCGTTAATTTCTTCAGCCCACTCCAAAGCGGTGGCTTCTAACTCTTGATGGTCGATCACCGCATTAACCATGCCCATGGCGTGCGCCTCTTCGGCGGAATAATCCCGACCTAAAAAGAAGATCTCTCGGGCCCGTTTTTGCCCCACTTGACGAGCCAGGTAGGCCGAACCAAAACCTCCGTCAAAACTGGCCACGTCGGCGTCCGTTTGTTTAAACACTGCGTGCTGACGGCTGGCCAAGGTGAGATCGCAAACCACATGCAAACTATGGCCGCCTCCCACTGCCCACCCCGGGACCACGGCGATAACTACTTTAGGCATAAAACGGATGAGGCGCTGGACTTCTAAAATATGTAAACGGCCGGTTCGCACCGGGTCAACGCTTTCCGCCGTTTCCCCTTCGGCATATTGATAACCATCGCGGCCACGGATGCGTTGATCCCCACCGGAACAAAAAGCCCACCCACCGTCTCGGGGCGACGGGCCGTTTCCGGTCAATAAAATTGTGCCCACGTCGGCGGTCATGCGGGCATGATCAAGCGCTTGATAAAGCTCATCGACGGTATGAGGCCGAAAAGCGTTGCGCACTTCAGGCCGAGCAAAAGCTATGCGCACCGTGCCTTTACCGATTGCTCGATGATAAGTAATGTCGTCAAAATCGAAGCCTGGCACTTCCTGCCAAAGTTCAGGGTCAAAGGTTGCAGAAATCTTGTTCTCAGTCACTCGGACAGCATAGAGCCCAACCGGGCTTTGTTTAGACAACTGCTCTGCCTGCATCTCGGGGTACCGCCATCACGGCCTTTTGGCGGTTACCCTGCCGTCATGAAACGGCACCTCCCCGCAGCGCTTTTGGTAGTGGCTGCCCTCTCACTGCCCACCGTGGCTTTTGGGGTTTCTGAGTCGATTCGTGATGCCCGCGATCGCCGTGAAGAGGCCGCAGACCAAGAGGCTTCTGCGGCCGAGGAACTGGACCTCATCGAAGCCGAAGATATTGAAGTGGCTGAAGCCCTTGATGCTCTTGATGATTATGTGGCTTTACAGATGGCCAAAATAGCCAGCGCTCGCCAATCCATAGAAGCCGCCGAAGCAGAAGCCACCCTCCGTTGGGTCGAAGCCGGGTCGGTCGACAAAGAAATCGTGGCCCTCCGACAACAGATACAAGAACTTGCCGTTGACGCTTATGTGCAGAGCATCCGCCCCGGCACGCTACTGGAGGCCGAAGACCTCACCGCCGGCATACGCAAATCAGCCATTCTTAAAGCAGTAACTGGCGACCGCGGCGACCTTATAGAACAGTTTCGTTCTTTAGAATCTGACCGAGAAGACGTTGCTCGCTTTGCCGACAATGCCATCGTGGATGCCGAACGCCAACAACGCGAACTCGAAGCTTCGCTAACTATTTTAGACCAACGGATCGTGGCGCAAGAAGCAGCCCAAGACGAACTTCGTCAACGAATATTGGACTACGAAGAAGAAATACGCCAGTTTGAACGCGAGCAATACCGCATGGCCATACTCATCGACACGTTGATTGCCGAAGAGCTCCGTGCTTCTGCTCCTGATTTCACCTCAGAGTCCGCCTCTGGTTTCATCATGCCCATGGAGGGACGCATCGGCTCAGGCTTCGGCTCACGCATACATCCGATTTTCGGCACCACCCGCCAACACAACGGGGTGGACATCGGCTGCGTCACCGGACAACCTATTTGGGCAGCCAAAGCAGGCACCGTCCTTTTTGCTGGCTGGCGCAACGGCTTCGGCAACGTGGTGCTAATAGAGCATCAAGGCTCGGTAGTAACCGTTTACGCTCACCAAGACCAACTACTTGTATCTACCGGACACAGCGTAGATAGGGGTGAGCTCATCGGCAAGTGTGGCTCAACCGGCTGGTCCACTGGCCCCCACCTTCACTTCGAAGTGAGGGTAGGCGGCGAAGCCCGTGACCCTCTTCTGGTTCTGCCCTAACGCCCGCAGCAGGAACTTCCCCCGAGGTAAAACATAGGGCCAGGCCCCAGGTTTCACCTCGGAAAAGCAAAAAGGAGCGAGGCTCGAAAGCCCCGCTCCTTTTTTGTAAAGATTGGTTTAGCTAGCCAACAAAGGCTGAGGCAAAGACCAGTGAAACAATGGTCATGACCTTGATCAAAATGTTCATGGCAGGGCCAGAAGTGTCTTTGAAAGGGTCGCCTACGGTGTCGCCAACTACGGCTGCTTTGTGGTTGTCGGAACCCTTGCCACCAAGTGCACCGGCTTCGATGTACTTTTTAGCGTTGTCCCAAGCACCACCGGCGTTGGCCATAAAGATAGCCAAGCAGAAACCGGTAACCAAAGCGCCAGCTAAGAAGCCGCCCAAAGCGTTTACGCTTATAAAGCCGATTACCAAAGGAACCACGATGGCCAAAGCCCCAGGAACCACCATCTCTTTAAGAGAGGCTTTGGTAGAGATTTCGACGCAGCGAGCTGAATCAGGGTTAACCCCTGGCAAGCCTTCACGCAAGCCCGGGATTTCCCGGAATTGGCGGCGTACTTCTTCGATCATTTCTTGTGCGGCACGACCAACAGCATCGATGGTCAAAGCAGCAAACAAGAAGGGCAGCATTGCCCCGAGGAACATGCCGATAAATACGCTGACCTCGCCAATGTTTAGCGAGAGCGTTCCGCCAGCCTGAATGACCGCAAACTCGAAACTCTTGAAAAGAGCCAAAGCGGTGAGTGCTGCTGAACCAACGGCGAAGCCTTTAGCAATGGCGGCCGTGGTGTTACCCAAGGAATCCAAAGCATCGGTTACTTCACGCACGCTGGGGTCCAATTCGGCCATTTCAGCGATGCCGCCGGCGTTGTCAGCGATTGGCCCGTAAGCATCAACCGAAACAACCACACCGGTGGTGGCCAACATGCCGATAGCCGCTACGGCGATACCGTAAATACCGCCGTCGAGGTTGCCGATGGAATCAAACGCAATCTCGCCACCCCAGTAAGCCACGCCAACCCCGAGGACCAAAAGGCCCACCGAAGCAGCTACCGAAATCATGCCGGCAGAAATACCGCCCAAAATGGTGGTAGCGGGGCCGGTTTTGGTTTGGTCGGCAATCTTTTTAACCGGGCCAAAATGGTCTGAGGTGTAGTACTCGGCGGTCTTGCCCAGCGCCCAACCAATGATCAAACCACCGATGACCGAAATAGCCAGGCCGTAAGGGTTTTCAAAGACAGAGTCTGAACCGAACATCCAACCGGCCAGCACAACCGTGGCGACAATGGTTAAGCCCATTGCTACGTTGGTGCCCATGTGAAGCGCATGGGAGAGCGCCTTGGAGTCGGTGGAGTCGCCGCCCTTGACAAAGAAGGAGCCGATGATAGAAGCCACCATGCCCGCTAGGGCAATGGCCATTGGGAAACCCAACAGCGAAATGGTTACAGCATCGGAGGCGTTTTCTGCCGCTAAGCCAGTAGCGAAAGCCACCAAAGAAATGGGAGCCAAAATGGAACCGGCGTAGCTTTCGAAAAGGTCTGCGCCCATGCCGGCGACGTCGCCAACATTGTCCCCGACGTTGTCGGCAATGGTGGCTGGGTTACGAGGGTCATCTTCTGGGATGCCCGCTTCAACCTTGCCTACCAAGTCCGCTCCTACGTCGGCTGCTTTGGTGTAGATGCCGCCACCTACCCGGCTGAACAGGGCAATAGAACTGGCGCCCAAGCCGTATGCGGTAACAACTTCGAAGGCTTTGTCAACTTCGAACATGAGCACGAAGATGATGTACACGGCCATAAGGCCAGCCAAGGCCAGCCCAGCTACTGAGAAGCCCATCACGGCACCGCCGCGGAAGGCCACAGCCAAAGCTGGACCAGGGCCGTCTTTAGCGGCTTGCGTGGTGCGAGCGTTAGCCATGGTGGCCACGGTCATGCCGACATACCCAGCGGTAGCCGAAAGAACGGCCCCAATGACATAGGTAATAGCGGCGGTGGGCACAATCAAGGCGCCGATCAAAATGGCCATAACAACGACGAAACCCGAAACCCAGATGTATTCCTGTTTAAGGAAAGCCCGGGCTCCTTTCTGGATTTCGGTCATCAAAAAGACCATACGTTCGTCGCCGGGATCGGCTGCTTTAACTTTTGTGAAAAAATAACCAGCAAGGACAAGGCCGAGTAAGGCTGATAATCCTGCCAGGTAAGGGATGGCGTCCAAGGACTGCTCTCCTAGGTATTGGGGGTAAAGGCCGCACTCACCACATCGGCAAGGCGGGACCAGTCAAACAAAGCCCGACCGGAACCGAGACAACGCTAGCAAAGACTGGCCGAGTGTTCATACCTTTGCGCAAAACCAGTTGGTGACATCTGACCAGAAAGATTGTTGGCGTTTTGCTCCCAGGTGAGTAAGCATGGGCTTATGGACCCCGCAGAAACCCGTCAGCGACTCCTCGCTCTGCGTCGTGCTTTAAACTCGACCCAGGTTGCTGCGACCAGCACTTTGGTGGCGGGCCGCATTTCTTGCTTGCCGGCGTATCGGCAGGCCGCGGTGGTGGGGACTTATCACAGCATTCGGGGCGAGATTGATTTGTCGGCTTTAGAAAATCAAACGGGGCCGCAACTGGCTTTTCCTCTTACCACGCCTGGCGAGCCATTGCGTTTTATGATTCCCAGCGGGCCTTTGGCCGATGGCCCCTTTGGCACCAAAGAGCCGGCGACCGGTCAAGAAGTCGACCCGTTAGATCTGGACCTGGTCTTAATGCCGTTGGTGGCGGCAGACCTGCAAGGCAACCGCATCGGTCACGGGGCCGGCTTTTATGACCGAACGTTCGCCAACCGCCAAGCCGGAAAGCCACCATTTTTGTGGGGGGTAGCGCATAGTTTTCAAGTTGTGGACACCTTTACCCCGCAACCTTGGGATGTTCCGTTAGATCTCATCATCACCGATACCGGCCTCGCCGGACCGGGTATGAACCACCTTGAGTCGCCCATAGGGAAAGATTAGACCGTGAAAATAATTGTGGTAGGAGCAGGAGAGGTTGGCACGTATGTTGCCGAGCGTCTCAACAAACAACACGACGTGGCTTTGGTAGAAAACAACCTCGAGCGGTTTCGTGAAATCGACACCGACAGCAGCCTAGATGTGCTGACGGTTTATGGCAGCGGCACTGACCCTGATGCTTTGAGTGCTGCGGGGCTTGCCGACACCGAACTTCTGGTGGCGGTTACCAAAAATGATGAAGCAAATATTGTGGCCGCTTTGCTGGCCCGTCAAGCGGGTGTTGAACGCACCGTGGTTCGCATTGAATCTCGACGGCTACGCAACAAAGAGGTGGGCAAACTTTTAGGCAGCCCCGGGTCGTTTCTTATGATCGACCCCGATGAAGAAATCGCTCGCGACGTGCAGCGCATTATGGAATATCCTGGGGCACTCGACAAGATCGACATGGCCGGGGGAGAGGTCGTGGTAATCGGCGCTCGTTTGGAAGCCCACGCCCCCTTCGTTGGTGTCTCTCTTTATGATCTTGGTAAAGAACTCGAACCCGATTGGGATTTCATCGTGGGCACCATTACGCGTTGCCACGACGATGTTGAAACCACCATTATCCCTCGCCAAGATGAAACGCTGCAAGAGGGCGACCTGATTCGGGTGATTTGCAAAGAGCGTGCCTTGAGTGATGTCACCCATCGTTTGGGAATCGCCCATGACTCGCCCGATCGCGCCTTGTTGCTCGGTGGGGGTCGTACCGCCTCTATGTTGGCGGAGGCGTTAGGTAAAGAAGGCATCAGCGTGGCCATTATTGAAAAAAACCTGCAACGAGCCACCGAACTTAGTGAATCACTGCCCGGCACAACAATTTTTCATGGCGACATCACCGATGTGGACGTACTCGAAGAAGCCGAGGTGGGGCGACAAGACGTAGTGGTTGCGCTCACCGGAGAAGACGACGCAAATGTGCTGGCCAGTTTGTACGCCCAAGATGCTGGCGACGATTCAACCTCAGGGGACAAGGGTAAAAGCGGGCCCCAGACCATTGCCGTGGTGCACCGACTCAAGCTTATGGGCTTGCTTGCTGCCCACGATGTGGGAGCCACCTTGAGCCCTCGCACTGCTACCGCTAACAGTGTGCTGCGTTTCGTTCGCGGTGATGTGGCCCAGGTAGCTACCTTTCTGCAGGGCGAAGCAGAAATTCTTGAGTTTGCTATTCACGATGACAGCCACTGCGAAGGTAAAACTATTGCCGAAATCGGGGTTCCGGATAAGGCTTTGGTAGGAGCCATTGTGCGTGACGGTAAACCACAGATTGCTCGCGGTCGAAGCGTTCTGCGAGATCGTGATCATGTGATTGTTATTGCCCTTCCCGAGTCAGCGGACCGGGTGAGCGAACTCTTCGGGTGAGTTCCCTCAAGTTTGCCGAGGGGTTGGCTTCTGGCTTTTCTGGTCATGAAACTCGCCGTACGTGGTCGTCATGGCGTTCGGCCAGCGCTTTGGGGTTCGCTCTTGGGCTTTTGGCGGTAGGCGTCAACGCATTGTTGGCCGCCGCCACTAATCGTCTTGTTGCTACTCCTCACGGCGGAACTTTTTTTATGGCCGGAATTTTTCTCTTGCTGTGCGGGTGGGTTCTATTGGGTTTTGTGCAGCGCCCGGAGCGGCATCGGGGCGCCGATATTTTGGGCGGTCTTACCGTCGCCATGGTGACGGTAATTTTTGTTGCTGGTTATCTCATGGTTCTTACAGAGGCTGTGCCTTCATTTTCTTTGGGCCTTTATGAATCTGCCAACGCCATTACTACGACCGCTCTTAGTGGGGTAAACGTTGAGGCTCTGAGTGCCGGTTCTCAGGTTTTTCGGGCCGGTCTGCAGTGGACGGGTGGGCTCGCTACTTTGCTTTTGGGAGTGGCTATTGTTCCGACTTTAGGTGCTGGGCGCGATTTGGCTGACCGGGTTGGGCAGAGCGGGATGTTGCCTTTGGCTCCCAGCGGTGGGCAAGCGGCCCGGAATATTCTTTTTATCTATTTGCCTCTTTCTCTGGCTCTTTGGCTGGCTTTCGCGCTAACCGGTATGGGTGTTTTTGATGGGCTTTTGTTGGCTCTTTCGGTTGTTTCTACGGGGGGTTTGGCGGTTCCCGGGGACCCTTTTCGCAGCGGCGTGGTTCAGTGGATCGCTATTGTCGGCATGTCGCTTAGTGGGGTCAGCTTGGTTGTTTTGTGGCGGCTTGCTCAACGTAAAACTCAGGGTCTTTGGCGCTCTATGGAACTTCGCTTTTATCTTCTGGGCACCCTCGGGCTGGCCTTGCTTTTGATTTATTCTGCAGACGATTTTGGCCTAGAGAGTGTCCGTCATGCCGCTTTTATCGCTTCTTCTGCTATTTCTACCACTGGTTTTGCAGCCCAACCTTTTGGCCCTTGGGTGCCGTTGGTGCCGGTAGCTATTTTGTGTGCCACGGCCATTGGCGGTATGGCTGGGTCAATCTCTGGGGGTTTTCATCTGCAGCCTTTGGTGGCTTTGGTTCGACTTTCTCGTCGTGAATTACTTCGTCAACTTCACCCTCGCATGGTGTTGCCGCTTCGGTTGGGTGGTGTACCGGTGGACGAACGCACTATTGAGCGAATGGTGGTTTTACAGTTTTTGTTTATTGCCACGGTGATTACTACGTCTTTGGCGGTCGCCCTTACTGGTTTCAGTGTTGTTGATGCTCTTGGGATGGCGGTGCATGCCACGGCTACCGGTGGTCCGGTGCGCAGCAGTGACGGCATTCCTCAAGATCCGGCGAGCTGGGGGGTGCTTTCCCGCTTGGTTTTGATACCAGCCATGGTGGCGGGCCGTATGGCTATTTTCCCTGTTTTGGTGACCGCTACTTCGGTGGGGGCCGTTACCCAGCAGAAACTGCATCTTGCGGGCCGTCGAGTTCGTAAGAATTTAAGACGCTCATGACCGCTTATCGTCTTGCCTCTTCGCCGCGCTGGTCGTCGACCACTTGGCATATCACGGGGATTGCCTTGCAGTTTGTGGCTTTAGGCATGTTGTTTTGTTCGTTTTTAGAAGTGAACGATGGTGGGTCGATTGTTCCTTTGCTGGCTGCGGGTTTGTTTACTTTGGCGGTGGGCACGGTGGCTCGTTTGTCTACGGAAACGGGAAAGACGGGTCAGGCGGAGATTTTTGCGGCGGTGGGCGGCACGTGGTTGATTGTTTCGGTTTTCGGGGCTTTGCCTTACTTGTTGGCTGCTACTTTTGCTCGGCCTGGTATTGGTTTTCCGGTGGAGGTAGCTGACGCTCTTTTTGAGTCGATTTCAGGGTTTTCTTGTACGGGCTCGACGGTTTTTGGGGCACATAACCCTATTGAATCTCAAGGGGCGGGCATACTTTTTTATCGACAGTTGACTCAGTGGATGGGCGGGATGGGCATTGTCGTATTGGTTGTTTCGATTTTGCCGTCGTTGAGGGCTTCTGGTCTGGGGCTTATGAGCGCTGAAGCGCCGGGCACTGGTTCTGCGGATCGTTTGGCGCCTCGGGTTACTGATACTGCTCAACGGTTCTGGAAACTGTATTTTGTGTTTACGGCGGTGGTGGCCGGTGCCCTTTTGTTTGCTGGCATGAGTGTTTTCGATGCGGTGGCTCATGCTTTGACCACTGCTTCTACGGGAGGGTTTTCAACTCGGGATGCTTCGATCGGTTATTGGGACAGCGCAAATATTGAGACGGTGTTGATTGCGGGCATGATCTTTGGTGGGGCGAACTTCACCCTGCACTGGCGGTCCTTTAACAAAAAGAAGATTGTTCATTTTTCCGACCCGGAGTTTCGGGGTTATCTTTTTATGTTGACCGCTGCTTCGGCCGCCGTTATTTGGATACTTTTTGCTAACGGGTTGACTTTTGGTCGTTCGGTGCGGGCGGCCGTTTTCAATGTGGTCACTTTGGGCACCAGTACGGGGTTCGGTAATGCCACCAGCACTATGAGCGACGGGAACTTTGTTTTGTGGGCCGGGGGAGCGCAGGTGATTTTGCTGATCCTGTTGGTCTTTGGCGGCTGCACGGGCTCTACTTCGGGCGGGGTGAAGGTGTTGCGTCTTCAGGTGGGGTTAGCGCATGCTCGGCGGTCGTTGCGGAGTTTTCGTCATCCTCGGGCTGTTTTCCCGGTGTTTCTTGGGCGCCGCCCTATTCCGGATTCCTTGGTGGAGCGCATTGCCGGTTTTATGGTGATTTACGCCATGCTGGTGGTGGGCGGCACTTTTGTGTTGGCGGCTTTAGGCACCGATTTGTTGACGGCGGCCAGCGGAGTGATTAGTTCGTTGGGCAATATGGGGCCGGCGTTGCAAAATGCGGGGCCGACTGCTTCGTTTGTGGATGGCTATTCGGCGCCGGCTCGTCTGGTTTTGGCGTTCATGATGTTGGTGGGGCGTTTAGAGATTTTCCCGATGGTGTTGATGATGGTGGCGCCGTATCGCACGCTCCGTCACCGGTTGCCTCGCCTCTAGATACCGTCCGCTAGTTGCAAAGCAAAGCAACCAGGATTTGCTTCAGCATTTCTGGGTCTTGGCTGCCGCAGAGTTCTCGTGCGCTGTGCATGGCGAGTTGGGCGGCGCCGAGGTCTACGGTACGTAGGCCGGTGGCTGCTGCGGTGATGGGCCCGATGGTCGACCCACAGGCCAGGTTGCTGCGGCTCACGAAGGTTTGTAGAGGTACACCGGCTTTTTCTGCTGCTTGGTGTATTTGGGCAGCGCCGGGGGCGTCGGTGGCATAGCGCTGATTGGCGTTGTGTTTGAGTACGGGCCCTTGGTTTAAAAATATTTGGTGGTCGGGGTCGTGGCGTTCGGGGTAGTTGGGGTGGGTGGCGTGGGCGCCGTCGGCGGAGATAACTAATGTTTCTGGAGCGGCCAGTGTTTCTGTAGAGCATCGGGCGGCGAGGAAGGCGTTTAGTAGGGGCCCGCTGGCTCCGGTGGCGGTGGTGCTTCCTACTTCTTCGTGGTCGTAGAGGGCCAGGACCATGGCGTTGGGTCCGGGGTTTTGGTGGGCGGCCAACAAGGCGTTTAGCCCGGCGTGGCAGGAGAGTTGGTTGTCGAGTCGGGGTGCGCTGATGAATTCTTGGTCGAGTCCGGCCAGGGTGGCGGGGGTGAGGTCGTGAAGCATCAGATCAAAAGAAACGATGTGCTCGGGGTTTACGTCGGCTTGTTGGGCTAGTGCATCCAGCAGGCCAGGCCCATCGCCTAAGCCCAGCAACGGTCGGAGGTGTTGTTGGCGGTTGAGGATTAAACCTTTTTCGTTGACCCCTTGGTCAAGGTGGATAGCCAACTGGGGTATTCGCGCTACGGGGCGGTCCAACAAGACCAAAACTTCGCGTAGGGCGTCTGGGTCTTGAACAATTAGTCGGCCCGAACAGCCCAGGTCGCGGTCTAACCAGGTGTTGTTGAGGGTCCCGCCGTAGACCTCTATGCCGAGGGAGCGCCAGCCGGATGCAGTTTGGTCGGGGTTTGGTTTTAAACGGAGGTTGGGGCTATCGGTATGGGCGCCAATAATTTTGGCGGCTTGGGTTCCGGTGCCGGCGGCCGCCAGGAGGGCGCCGTCACGACGGAGGTACACGGGGTGGTCACCGGCGGCTTCGGAAGTTGTGAAGATTTCGGTAAAACCGGCGGTAGCGAGTTGATTAGCGGCGGTTTGCACCACGTGAAAAGGGCTCGGTGAAGCGTCAATGAAAGCGCACAGGTTTTGGACGGTTTTTTGTTCGGCGGTAGTCATGTGCTCTATGTTGGCAAGAATTTACCTCAATGTGGTGTTTGGGTGTCGGAATTTTTATGTTTAGTTTGCCCATCAGCGCCATAAGCGTTCCCCAAACTCATACCAGAAGTTAATGCCTGCCGCCCGGGTAGGCGAATGAGTGAAAACCATCTATTATTAGCCTCTGCTCCGGATCAACGATGCTCCACAGGTAGCGAACCTTTTAGTATCCACCCAGGAGACCGGTTATTTTTCAGCACGGCCAACAAAACCTTGACCTCCCCTCCGCCCAGGGGCTCTATAACCCGGCTTTCGAACACGATGCTTGTGGGGTCAACTTTGTCTGCCATCTGCGCGGCCAGGCCAGCCATGAGATCGTGCAATTGGGCATCGGCGCACTTTGTAAAATGCAGCACCGGGGAGCATTAGGGGCAGAAACCAATACCGGCGACGGAGCCGGGCTTCTGTTGCAAGTACCGGATGGGCTTTACCGAGCAGACGTTGACTTTGCTTTGCCGACCGCCGGCCAATACGCCACGGGGATTGCTTTTCTCCCACAAAGCCTCGAGTTGGCCGATGCGGCAGTGGCCCAGTTTGAGTCGTTGGTACAGGCGGAAGGTCTAACCATTTTGGGCTGGCGCGAGGTACCCATCGCTGACCACATGATCGGCCCGGCGGCCAAAGCAGCTCAGCCCATATTTCGACAGGTATTTCTAACTGCTCCAGCCGGACCCGACGGAGAACTTTTAGCGGGGCTGGAGCTTGACCGGCGCACTTACTTATTGCGCAAACGGTCGGAACACGAAATAAAGATCAGCACGGCCGGCCAACCAGCCGCCGGCATGGCCGGGGCATCAGCGGCCTACACCGGCATTTACTTCCCGTCGCTAAGCGCCCGCACCATGATTTACAAAGGCATGTTAACCACCCCACAGTTAGCGGAGTTCTTCCTTGACTTAGTCGACCCACGCACCGAGAGTGCCTTAGCGCTGGTGCACTCACGTTTTTCTACTAATACCTTCCCTTCGTGGCCCCTCGCCCACCCCTACCGCTTGGTTGCCCACAACGGCGAAATAAACACTGTGCAAGGCAATCGCAACTGGATGCGAGCCCGGCAAGCAGTGTTGGCCACCGACCTGCTGCCCGGCGACCTGGAACGCGTCTTCCCCGTCTGTACCCCCGGGGCCAGCGACACCGCCGGTTTTGACGAAGCTCTAGAACTCTTAACCATGGGCGGGTATTCGCTGCCTGAAGCCATGATGATCATGATCCCCGAACCGTGGGAACGTCATGCCAGCATGGATGACCACCAAAAAGCTTTCTACGAGTTTCACGCCACCTTGATGGAACCCTGGGATGGCCCCGCCTCTATTGCCTTCACCGATGGCGCCGTCATGGGTGCAGTATTGGACCGCAATGGTTTGCGCCCCAGCCGCTACTGGGTTACCGAAGACGACCTGGTCATCATGGCCAGCGAAGTTGGGGTAGTAGACGTACCCAGCAACCAAATCGTCGAAAAAGGCCGCCTCGAACCCGGAAAAATGTTTCTCATAGACATGGACCAAGGAAGAATAATCCGTGACGAAGAAATCAAAAACGGGATCGTCAAAACCCAGCCCTACCGACAATGGTTAAACGAAAACTTGATTCGCCTCGACGATCTGCCCGAGGCCACGCGTGAAATAACCGACCCCGCCACCTTAGAGCAGCGCCAACTAACGTTTGGCTACACCCACGAACAGCTCAAGATATTGGTGGCCCCCATGGCTCGAGACAGCAAAGAAGCCATCGGCTCCATGGGTACCGACACACCAATGGCTGTACTCTCCGGCCGGTCGCGATTGCTCTACGATTACTTTCAACAACTTTTTGCTCAAGTCACGAACCCGCCGCTTGACGCCATGCGTGAAGAACTGGTAACCGCCGTTTGCGCAACCTTGGGGCCACGCGGCAACCTCCTTGAACCCTCAGCGGAGAGTTGCCGACAAATACAACTCAACCGGCCGATTATTACCGAAGCACAATTAGCCAAAATCCTTCGCAACGAAGAACGCCCGGCAGCCTTAAAAACCACCCAAATACACACGCTATATACGGTAAGCGAAGGCACCCAAGGGCTCGAAGCAGGGCTCCAAGCGCTACGTCAAGCAGCCGAAAAAGCAGTAGACGACGGGGTAGGCATCCTCGTGCTTAGCGACCGAGGAGTTACACCAACCACCGCACCGATTCCCTCCTTGCTAGCCGTAGGAGCGGTACACCACCATTTGATCGCCACCCACCGCCGCAGCCAGGTCGGCCTGGTAGTAGAAAGCGGCGACGCCCGAGAAACCCACCATATGGCCCTCCTCTTGGGGTACGGCGCTACCGCCGTTTGCCCCTACATGGCCTTTGAAAGCATCGATCAAATGATCGAAGGTGGCTACCATGGTCTTTCTCCCAAAATGAGCAAAGAACAAGCACGAAAAAACTATCTCTCGGCCTGTGACAAAGGCCTCTTGAAAATAATGTCCAAAATGGGCATCGCTACCGTGGCCTCCTACACCGGGGCACAAATTTTTGAAAGCATCGGCTTGAACCAAGAAGTCATTGACGACTGCTTCACCGGAACCACTAGTCGGCTCGGTGGAATCGGTTTTGATGTGCTGGCCAAAGAAATCTCGCTTCGCCATGACCTGGCTTTCCCCAGCAACCCGCACCAACGCGCTCACCGCAGTCTCGAAGTTGGGGGCGAATACCAGTGGCGCCAAGAAGGCGAACACCATCTCTTTAACCCAGAAACAGTTTTCCGCCTCCAACATGCCACCCGAAAAGGCCGCTACGACCTGTTCAAAGAATACACCGCTCTAGTGAACGACCAGTCAACCGAACTAGCCACCTTACGCGGGCTGTTTACCTTCCACAGCGACCAACGACCCGCCGTACCGCTAAGCGAAGTAGAACCAGTCAGCGAAATCGTAAAACGCTTCTCTACCGGTGCGATGTCTTACGGTTCGATCTCTTCAGAAGCCCACGAAACTTTGGCTGTAGCCATGAATCGCTTGGGGGCTAAATCAAACACCGGCGAAGGCGGCGAAGACCCCGAACGCTTCACCCCTGACGCCAACGGAGACTCGCGACGGTCAGCCATAAAACAAGTGGCCTCTGGGCGTTTCGGGGTCACCTCGGAGTACCTCGTTAACAGCGACGACATCCAAATAAAAATGGCTCAAGGGGCGAAACCAGGTGAAGGCGGGCAACTTCCCGGCCACAAGGTGTACCCGTGGATAGCCAAAACCCGGCACTCTACCCCCGGAGTGGCGCTCATTTCTCCACCCCCTCACCATGACATCTATTCCATTGAAGATTTAGCGCAACTTATTTACGACCTCAAAAACGCCAATCCGCAAAGCCGGGTACACGTCAAGTTGGTCGCCGAACAAGGGGTCGGCACCGTGGCCACCGGGGTCGCCAAAGCCCACGCCGACGTCGTGTTGGTTTCCGGGCACGATGGGGGCACCGGAGCATCGCCGTTGACCTCAATCAAACACGCCGGTGGACCCTGGGAACTCGGTCTCGCCGAAACGCAACAAACACTGTTGCTGAACCGCCTACGAGAACGCGTAGTAGTTCAAACCGATGGTCAGTTGAAAACCGGTCGCGATGTCATGGTGGCGGCACTGCTAGGGGCCGACGAATACGGGTTCGCCACCGCTCCTTTGGTGGTTTCGGGCTGCGTCATGATGCGGGTCTGCCATCTTGACACTTGCCCAGTAGGGGTAGCCACCCAAAACCCAGAACTTCGCAAACGCTTTACCGGGCGCCCTGAGTTCGTAGTCAACTTTTTTGAATACATCGCCGAAGAAGTCCGCGAGTTGCTCGCCGAGTTGGGTTTCCGCACCCTCGACGAGGCCATCGGGCAAGTGGAATCACTAGATGTTCAAAGCGCCGTGGACCATTGGAAAGCCTCCGGCTTGGATCTCTCACCGATCCTTCATGTGCCGGCGTTAGAACCCGGAGCAGCCCGACGTCAAACCACTGGCCAAGACCACGGATTAGAAAACGTGTTGGACCAAACGTTAATAAAGGAGGCCCAGCCCGCTCTTGAATCTGGGCAAAGTGTGCACCTTCGCCACCCGATTTCTAACGTGGACCGTTCTACCGGCACCATGCTGGGCTCAACCCTGACTCGTTTGCATGGGGGAGCGGGCTTACCTGACAACACCATCACCATAGATTTTTCGGGGTCAGCCGGCAACAGTTTTGGCGCTTTCGTGCCTCGCGGTATGACCTTGCGTCTCACCGGCGACGCCAACGACTACGTCGGCAAGGGGCTCTCCGGTGGGCGGCTTGTGGTCCAGCCACCCAGCGACGCCTCCTTTGTGGCCGAAGAGCAAATCATCGCCGGCAACGTTCTTCTTTACGGAGCCACCAGCGGCGAAGCTTTCATCCGCGGCAAAGTAGGGGAGCGGTTCTGTGTACGCAACTCCGGTGCCTTAGCGGTTGTTGAGGGTATCGGCGATCACGGCTGCGAGTACATGACCGGCGGGCGAGCCATCATTTTGGGGCCCACCGGGCGCAACTTTGCCGCCGGCATGTCGGGCGGCATCGCTTACGTAGCTGACCCTCTGGGCGAATTCACTCACTACGTGAACTTAGAAATGGTTCTCTTAGAGAGCCCCACTGACGAAGACTTGGCGTGGCTACAGCAAGTGATTGCCCGCCACGGAGAAGAAACCGGGTCAAGCGTGGCCGAACGACTCTTAAGCCGCTGGGGAACCCCCGCAGCCCGCTTTGTCAAGGTCATGCCTACCGATTACAAACGCGTGTTAGAGGCTGCCGCAGCAGCACGAAACGCCGGACAAGACGAGGTAGCCGCCATCATGGCTTCCTCCCGGGTATAGGAGACGTTATGGGCGACCCACGAGGGTTTTTAAACCACGACCGGCAACTCCCGGAGCGCCGTTCGGTGCCGGTGCGCTTGGGTGACTGGCGAGAAGTAAATACGCCGTTCCCTACCGAGGACCTGCAAAAACAAGCCAGTCGTTGTATGGACTGCGGGATTCCATTTTGCAACAACGGATGCCCTTTAGGGAATTTGATTCCCGATTGGAACGATCTGGTGCATCGAGAACACTGGCAAGCAGCGTTTGACCGATTGCACGCCACCAACAACTTTCCTGAGTTCACCGGGCGGCTTTGCCCCGCTCCTTGTGAAACCGCTTGCGTGCTGGGCATTAACGAGCCGCCGGTCACCATTAAACAAGTGGAGGTCAGCATTGTTGATCGGGCTTGGGCTGAGGGCTGGATCACCCCAGTGATTGCCGACCAGTTCACCGGAAAACGTATTGCCGTTGTGGGTTCCGGGCCTGCTGGTTTAGCAGCCGCTCAGCAACTCACTCGTTCCGGACACGAAGTAAGCGTGTTCGAAAAAGCTGACCGCATCGGCGGTTTACTGCGTTACGGCATTCCTTCGTTCAAAATGGAAAAACATCATCTGGATCGGCGCTTGGCCCAGATGGAAGCCGAAGGCACCGAGTTCCGCACTAATACCGAGGTGGGCGTCGATTTCTCGGTGGAGGATTTGCGTGCCGACTACGACGCTGTCGTGTTAGCAGGGGGTGCGGGCCAGTGGCGTGACCTGCCTATTCCCGGGCGAGAGAACACCGGTGTTATACAGGCCATGGAGTTTCTTCCCGGCGCAAACAAAGTTGTTGAAGGCGACATTGATGCTCCGCCGATAAGTGCGGCCGGAAAACACGTTGTGGTTATTGGTGGGGGAGACACTGGAGCTGACTGTTTAGGTACTTCATTGCGCCAGGGGGCCGCTTCGGTCCAGCAGTTCGAGATCATGCCGCGGCCATCTGATGACCGCCCCGAAGCCAACCCGTGGCCTACCTGGCCCATGATTTATCGGGTTTCTTCGGCCCACGAAGAAGGCGGCGAGCGCCAGTTTGCTATCAATACCGAACAGTTTTTGAGCGAAAACGGCCAGGTAACTGGGTTACGCACCCACCAAGTCGAGCAAGTATTTGCAGAGGGCCGCATGAGTTTTGAGCCGGTACCCGGCACGGAAAAAGACTTTCCTGCCGATTTAGTTTTGCTCGCCATGGGCTTTACCGGGCCCGAGCAGAGTCCGCTTTTGACTGAACTAGGCGTAGCCCTTGACACCCGAGGCAACGTGGCTCGCGACGAAAATTTTGCCACCAACGTAGACGGCGTGTTCGTGTGCGGTGACATGGGGCGTGGCCAGTCGCTTATCGTCTGGGCCATCGCCGAAGGCCGCTCGACCGCCCATGCGGTAGATGTCTTCCTCATGGGCAGCAGCCAACTTCCGGCACCCATTGAGCCCACCACTGCCCCCCTTCGCTAATCCACGGCGCCATTGCCGGTTTCTGCTCATCTCTCCAAAAGGAAAGTTCGTGCCAAGGGGACTGTCCCCACAGCACGAACTTTTAGCGGAAGGCCTAAAAGGGGTGGGCGTCTAAAAAAGTCAAAGCGGCGTCAAGGAAACCAAAATCTTTCGGTGTGGCGAAATGATCCAGGCCACGCAAGGTCTTTAACTCGCCCTGCGGCAAGGCATCCACCAACGGTTGGCCGGGGCCGGCAAAATCTCGGTCGCCCAAAGCCACCAAAACAGGGGCCGTAACTTTGCTCAAAAGTTCTTCGTTCATTTCTTGGTCAACCGGCCGTTCTAAAAAAGCCACCAAAGCTAAGCGTTCCGCCCCGGGAGATTCAGGCAGGTTGGCAAAATACCGTAGTTCAGGATCTGGGGCCTGACCGGTGCGCACTGCTTCGATCATGGCCGCCCGCCGTTCTGGATCGTGGCGAAAAAGATTCTGGCCTACCCCGCCCACCACCAAGCGGTGAAAGCGCTCCGGGTAAAGCGCCGCTAACTCCAACGCAATACGAGCCCCATAAGAAAAAGCCACCACATCAACCGGTTCGTTCGGCAACTCTTTGAGAACCTCATCAGCCACCACTCGATAAGCCTCCGGGTCGGTCGGCTTGGCAGCCTGCCCATGGCCCAACATATCCACCCCAATAACTTGCCGCCCAGCCTCGCCGAGAATTTCAGTCCACCCATTGCCTACCCAGGTGGCCGCAAACGAGGTACCAAAACCATGCAGCAAAAGTACCGGTGGTTTACCCATTAGGCAGCGCTGCGGGCTTTGCGCTGAGAAACCATCAAAGCCGCAAAACCGAAAATAGGCAACAAACCAACGAGCGAAGCAATGTTGCTGAGCGTCTCGAAACTGGTGGCGGCCACCACAAGACCGGCGCTTACCCCCGCCAAAGCACCCGCCGTGGTCATCGAAAGGTCAGCCAGGCCCTGCACCCGCACTCGATCTACCCCATCAAAGGTGACGGCCAGTAAAGCCGAGGATGCCACCAAGCCGAAACTCCAGCCCAAACCAATTAAAAACAGTCCCCAAAAAATTCCGTCACTTTCATGAATCGGAGTGTTCGCCGTCATCTGTGCACCAATAAAAAGTATCACCCCACCCATAGCCATCACCGGGGGAGCGGTAATGCGGTCGGTGAGCCACCCCACCACCGGAGAAGCAGCGTACATGCCAATAATGTGCAACGAGATAACGAAACCGATTATTTCCAAATTATGATCGCCCGCTTTGAGATGCAACGGGGTCATGGTCATAACCCCCACCATCACCCAGTGGCCAGCCACCATGGACCCAACCGAGAGACGCCCTACCGGAGAAGCAAAAAGTGATTTAGCCGCTTCCTTCAATCCCCGGTCAGCAGCGTCTTTTCCCAAACCACCAGCCACCACAAGGGGGTCAGGCTTCAGTCGAAAGAAAACAACCAGTGCCGAAATAGTAAAGAGCACAGCAGCAAAGAGGTGCGGCCCGGCCAGTTCGTGGATTCCTATAAAGTTCGCAAAATCTTTTGCCGGACCAAAGCCAATAGTCGGCCCCAGAACCGACCCAAAGGTAGAGGCCCAGACCAAGGTGCCGATCGCTCGCGCCCGGTGGTCGGGGGTGGCGAGATCCGCCGCAGCATAACGAGAGGCCAGGTTGGCGGCGTTTCCGATGCCTACCCCCAACATCCCGAGGAGCAACAAAACGTACACACCGCTTACCGCGGCCCCCACCGACAGCAAGGCGCCAACTGCTGCAAGCCCATAGCCCAACATCAACCCCGGTCGGCGGCCCCGAGTGGCCATTACCTTGGCCAAAGGCAGCGTGGCTAAAGCGGCTCCGGTGGTCATACCGGCAGCCGCTAATCCGCCGAGAGTTTCTGAGCCGCTGAGTTCTTCGCCTAGCACCGCTGCCGTGGAGTAAGCGGCGCTTAAAGCCGCCCCGCCGGGCACCAAACCCATCATCAGTGTGCGGAGGGTGCGACGTTGTAAAACGGAATGGTCGGGGGCAGTAAGTTCGGTCACCGGCAGAACCTAGCGGGTTGATTAGCGAAAACTAGTGACCGGGACTGTCACACCGGGCGGCTACGGTTTAGGGCGTGACCCCTCCCTTTGCTTGTTTTGATGTTGAGACCACCAGTTTGGATGCCAACGCGGGCCGCATTATTGAAATCGCCGTAGTGCAAATTACCGCCCAAGGCGAGGTGCTCACCGAATGGTCTTCATTGGTGGATGCCGGTACCAGCATTATGGGGCGCCCCGACATTCACGGTATTTCTGCTTCAATGTTGACCGGAGCGCCCAGTTTTGCAGAAATTGCCGGCGACCTTGCTGATCTCTTCAACGGATGTATTCCGGTGGCCCACAACGCCAGTTTTGATGTCAAGTTTGTTTCTACCGAGTGGGAACGAGCCAACCTTGGTCCGCTGCCTCTCGACGCATTAGATACTTTGGCCATGGCTCGCGAACAAGGCCGTCCCGGCCGTTTAGGGGCACTGGCCGAGTCGCTGGGTGTCCCCTTAGTCGATGCCCACCAGGCACTTGACGATACGCGAGCACTCGCTGGAGTGCTGGTGGAGTTACTTAAAGACCACGATATGTCCAAGCCTTTTCCTGTGTTTAGCCCACCGTTGTTTACCCCTGCGCCCACCGGCAAGGTGTGGCTGAGACCGTCGGCGTGAAACCTGCGTTTATTTCGGCTAGAAAATAGTATGCGACGATGGATGGCCGGCGGCCTGCTCACTGCTTTGCTAGTGGGTTGTAGCGCTTCTGGTGACCCTGAGCCTTCTGCATGGGCCACCATGGCCAACCGAGGTCCGGTATCCGCCCAAGCCCCTTCAACCACCACCCCGGCGGGTAACACGAGCACCAGCACAACATCCACCAGTTCATCGACCACCACACTGGTGGAAATCCCCGCCAACCACTGGGTGCAGGTAGCTACCGCACTGGGGGACTCTTTGGTCACCTACCGAGAACCCGGGGGCGACCCTTGGTGGGAGTTTTTGTCGCCCGGGCCCGGCGATGGCCCACGGGTAGTTCGGGTGCTTGACGATTCAGACCCCGACTGGCTCCAAGTAGCTTTGCCGGTAAAACCCAACGGCACCACCGGTTGGGTGCTCCGCTCTGCCGTCGAACTCTCAACGCATGCCGCTCGGGTAGAAATTGATTTAGGTGAACACACCTTGCAGGCTTGGCTAGACGGGGAGTTGATTGCCGATGCCGTAGTAGCCATTGGCGCCGTCGACAGCCCGACCCCGGTCGGTACTTTTTTCTTGATCCATAAAGAAACGCTGACCGCCCAAGACCCGGTGTTCGGGCACCGGATTCTCGGGACCTCAGGGTTTTCAGAAGTGCTGCCCATTGTCGATGGGGGAGTGCCTGCGGTGGCCATCCACGAGGCTGTTGACCTGTCGCTACTGGGCCAAGCCGTTTCGTTGGGTTGCCTGCGGGTAGCCCCCGAGGTTGCCGAAGCACTCTTTGCTTTGCCGTTGGGGGCTTTAGTGGTGGTAAGCGATTAGTTCTGCGAGGGGTCGTCGGGTGCTTGCGCCATGCGACCCACCAGCCCGCCTTGGCGAGTAAGCACCTTGGCCCACAGCGTGTCGGCTTCGGGGTAAAAAATATCGTCTTCTTGGGCTTCGAGAACCAACCAGGAGCCTTCTTCGATTTCGGCCTCAAGTTGACCGGCCGACCAACCTCCGTAACCGGCAAAAACCCGTACCTGTTTAACGTCGGAACGTTCGGCGGGCGAGAGGTGCAGGTCAATAATCTCCACCCGGCCCACCAAAGACTTTTCGCTGCTTGCCTGAGTACGGGCAATACCGATAACGGCGTCGGTGGCTACCGGGCCACCTCGGTAGATAACCGCTTGGTCTTCAAACTGGTCGGCCCAGTCTTTAATGATTTCACCGGGATGCACCAACATGGGGTCGTTCAGCACCACCCCTAAAGCACCTTGATGGTCGTGTTCAAGCATAAAAACAACCGTCCGGTTGAAGTGACGATCCTCTAAAGCCGACGCCGCCACCAGAAGTTTCCCCTTGGTGTAAGTCATTGTTTCTCTTCACTCATAGGTGCATTTTTCATTACTTTATTCATTCCCGACTTTTTTGCTGCTTTGGCCAACTCAACGGCTACTACCTTGGTGTATCGACCGGTAGTTTCGAGGGAACTGTGGCCGAGCCAGTTTTGTACTTCATTAGCGGAAACTCCTTCGCCGATCAGCTGGATCGCTGCGGTATGTCGTAGACCATGTACCAAAGCGCCTTCTGGGGCGGACACTTTGGCATCTTTATACAACAATTGCATGAGATAGGTCACTTTGTTTGCGGTTAAACCTTTACCGTTAATGTCGACCAAAAGCGGGTCCTTTTTGAGGTCAACTTCCGGGATGTCTTCACGTTTCTCTAAATACCGGTCAAGAAAATCTTCTGCTGTGGGGGAGAGGGGGAGTAGGCGCATCTTCTTCCCCTTGCCAATTATTCGCAGCATCCGCTGTCCGTTCTCATCTTTTCTCAAAACTGAACTCACTTTGAGACTACAGACTTCAGCCACTCGGAGCCCGCCCCACATAAGAAGCATGATTAATGCTTGATCGCGAACCGGCCACCGTACTCGCTCCCCCTTGTCTCCTTTTTGTGGGTAACGTCCAGCTGCTGCAAAGAGATCAATAACCTCAGTATCGCGCAAATGCGAGGGCGCCCGCTCCGGCGCAGAGAGGGCTTTTTTGTAGGTCTTTCGCACTTGTTCCCACTTAATAGGCCATTCAAACATTTTTCCTTCGTAGATGCGCTGTGGGTCCTCTCTACGGAGCGTTTCTTCTACCTCGGCAGCAGTCCAGTCCAGAAAATGTTTAAGGGCGGTTAACGTCGTACTCATAGTTTGTGGTTTCAACTTATTGGCCGTCATCCACGACATGAGACTGTCAATCGATTTCTCAGTTAGGACCGCCTTGTCGTCGCCAACCTCCCATGGGTTGAAACCACCATTTGGTGACAAGAGTTTGGCCGTTCGCCTCAAGCCTTGTATGTATGCGCGTTTCGTTGCTTCTGACTTACCTTCGCCACTTAGTCGCTCTACCCAACGCTCGAAGTCCGGCCCAAGATCAATTTTTTGAAAATTTGTTTCATTCATTGTGATACAGCACCTTATATTCTGGATAAGAAGGATTATCCTGAATATAACATCCGTTATCTACAAAAGCAAGCCTTTGGCATTTGGTTTTTTTTGCGCTTCTGGCGGTTGGTGGTCGCTTCCCCGCTTCATTCGGCTAGCGTTGCTCTCTATGCCACGGATGGAAATTGAACTCACCAGCACGAGCGACGACGGTACCTGGACATGGCGGGCCGCCGGAGCAAAATTACCCAAAGGTTCGCTCGATGGATCCCTGCTTAACGGCGGTGAATCTGTAGGCGATGTCCTCAAAGTTGAGACCGAACAGTTTGTCGACGGCATCACCGTCACCTCAGTTTTGACCACCCGTGCACCACGATCTGCACCAGAACTCTTAGAGATGCTGGGCAGCGGCAAAGAAACGCCATTGGTCACCAGCACCCTGGCCTCTAAAAAAGGACGCCGCGGCGACAATGACCGACGCGACGACAAGCGTCGAGACAAAAAAGACGGCGATCGCCGTGGTCCCCGCAACCGCACCGATCGCAAACCGCGACGCGAAAACAAAGACGGCGACCGCAAAGACAGCCGCAAGCCTCGCCAAGATCGCCCACCGCGGACTGCTCCCCCACGAGCCAAACGTCTACGCCCTCGTCACACCCATCGTGACGCCGCGGTGGCTGCCCTTCCTGAAGAACTTCAACTCTTGGGCCGCCAACTTTCTCGCAACGGCGTCCCCGGGCTACGCACCGAAATCGCTAAACAAAACGCCGCAGCTGAAGCAGCCGGCGAACCAGCCGTCCCCGAAGCCCTCTTGTTGAAACTGGCCGAACGCATTCAACCATCCTTACGCACCGCCGACTGGCAGGACCGGGCCGAAGCAGCCCTCAAAGGCGTTGCCGACCTCGACCTTCGTGACCTGCGCTCGGTGGTAGTGGCCGCCGAGACAGCCGCCAAAACCGACGACACCCGAGAACTCGCCGAGCAACTCCGTACAGAACTAACCGGTCGTGTTGACCGTGAGCACGCCAAATGGCAAGCCGAAGTAGCGAGCACTCTGGCCGATGGCCGCATGGTGCGAGCCCTTCGCCTGAGCTCCCGCCCCCCTAAGGCCGGCGCACCTCTCCCTGGTGACCTGTTAGAAAAACTCGCCCAAGGCGCCGCCGAAGGGCTCAGCAGCGACACCGGCCAAGACCGTTGGGGTACCGTGCTTGACGCCGTAGCCCTCTCCCCTGTTCGCGGACGAGTAGTCCCCGCCGGCATCCCGGCCGAACCCAACAAAGAACTTCTGGAGTTAGTGACCCGCCTGTCTATGCAGGTTCCGGCCATTGCCGCACTCTTCGGCATCGCCCCCACCGCTCCGCCACGAAACAAACGCCGCCGCGGCCCCCGCTCGTAAGCGTTAAATCAGCGAGCGCTGCACCACGATTGCTCGAGCCACCATTTTTTGGCTCTCAAAAAAGTTTTTGGTCATTCGGTCCCCCGGGAGAGCCAGCGCATCAATGGCCACCGCTCCCCTACTTTTGGACCACGCAATAAGTTCATTTACTACCGCTTCGCCAACCCCCACCGACCGCGCTTCTGGCTCCACAAAAATCGCTTCAATGGTGGCCTGCAGTTGTTGATCGGCCGCGGTATAAACCCGAACCAACCCGTAGGCCACCGGCGTGTCTTCGTAGCAACCCAACACCACCAAGCGTTGAGCATCAGCGAGCGCTTGACGCATCTCCCCCGCCACATCAAGGCGAAACGGGTCTAACCGGTCAAGGGTGTCTCCGCCTCGTTTTTCCACCATTTCCTGGCGAGCTCGTTGACCGAGGTCAACTAACGCCGCAAGGTCGTCCGCCGTTGCTTTTCGGGCGGATTCCATGGCGCCTATGAAACAGGGCCACCACAGTGGCCGCATTCACCGGTCTCGGCAACAGTTTTTGCCTCCACCAGTAAAAAGCAATGAGGGCAATGCATTTCGGTCTTTTGGCGTTCTTGCACATCGTCAGTTGACTTAGCCACCACCGCGACTACGCCGTCTTCGTCTTCTTCGTCGTCTTCGTCGGCGGCGATACGGTCACGCAAAATGGCTTCAAGGTCGGCTTCAACCTCCTCGTCGTCAAGGTCCTCGTCGTCAGCATCACCTGACGTCTCTTGACCTTTTTCATCCTCGTCATCATCGTCGTCGTTATCTGCGTTGGCGTCTTCGTCTTTACTGTCGACTTCTTCGTCGGCGTCGCCATCAAACTCATCGTCGCCGTCGAATTCCTCGTCGGCTCCTTCTTCAAGTTCTTCTTCTGTTTCTTCGCTCATTTGATCCTCAATAATATTAAATCGCTCGCCGCCGGATCATAGACACACCAGCGGCCATCACCACGTCTTTTCTTACAAAGGTGACTTCATGGGTAATTTAAGTAAGGGGTTTTCCAGTATGCCTACCACAGCGGGGTCCGTTTGTCGGAGATCATCAGGGGTACAGGGGCGCCATTCGTGAGAAATCTCTTGACACCGTTCCGGCCCCACTGCGACCTGCAACCCAAGTAACGTGGTGTGTGCCCAATAAAAGTATTCAGTAACCATGCACCCGTAGTCACAGGTTCGGTCGTCATAGCTGTACCAGGCGGCAGATGGGTAAAGGTTTGGTACCGAAGTGAAGTACCCGCCCCGAGCAATATCCATGGCCTCCGACAGCGCAGAGCCTTCTCGAGCAAAATACTCGGGGTAAACCACCGCCCAACCTTGGTCATAAATCAAGTGGTGTACTTCTTCTAAAGCAAAATCAAAAGAACCCAGTTGAGCAGTTTCGTTGGCGTACAACTCCTGAAAGGGAGCAAAGCCTGCCTCTTCGAGTTCTCCAAAGGCTTCCCAAATTTCGTCTCGATCTATGTCCTGGTTTGATGCCCCCATCATCATTCCCGAACGGGCATCCAAGAGAGCAGAAAGAACCGCTGAGTCATCTACATTGCCGTCTTGATCGTTATCTAAATACCCACGCAGCACTTGTGCCGCATGCAAAATCTTCGCCGGGTCAGTGGCGGGGGTCGCCACGATGGGCACGCCGAAGACACTTGCGTACTGGGTAAAGAGCCCATCTAGCGCTCCAAAATTACTCGGCAAAACAGTTACCACCATTGGTTCAAGCGGTGGATGAGTGACCGGTACGGCCTCCGACTCTTCACTAGGTGCCCCGGTCAGCGAAGTGACCGTGTCATCCGGCAAGGCCGTTGGAGTCACCGTTTCCTCAGAAGAAACAGTGACATCAGGGCCTTGCCCCAAAACTACCGTCGTTGTCGAGGGTCGGGCTTCGCTGCCAGAGCAAGCCCCCAAGAGCAGGACGCCAGCCAAACAAAAACCGACCGATGCTGCCCTCACTAGCGTGCCTGGTCCCGTTGGGCCCGTTTCTGTTCGGCGCGACGCTCAGACTCCAAGCGTTCTAAATCAAGTTCTGAAGAATGATCCACGAAGGTCATCATTTCGGCAATAGCTCGGTGGCCGGCCACGTCAGAAATCAAGTGATGCATTTGCTGGCCGACTTCTCGGTAAGCCGGATGCCCCTGCGGACTAGTGCGCAACTCTAAAAGGTGCATGGCCTCTCGAGCATTCATGTGCATTAGGTAGCGCACCCGGTAAGCCAACGACACGGCGTACGAGGCCTGGTCAGGAAACGGGCCTTCAAGAGCCTGATGCAGGTTCGCCGAACGTTCCATAACCGCATCAAACTGGTCGCTTAGCCCCGCCTCATCAATATCTGGAGGCCGTACAAAACCGTGAGCCGCCGAGAGGCGCTGCCACTCAATGGTCAACATGCGGTGACGTTGCAGATCTCGAAAAGCGCCGTAGTCCGACAAAACATCAAAGCGGTAAGATGGCCTTTCCAGCGCACGGCCCGGTCGGTGGCGCCGGTTGCCCCGCTCCCCCACCATGGCCCGTAAAACACTCACCCGCTCATCCACCGTCATCATATGTACCCGTTGTTCAACCACTCGGTCGCTGTGCTGGGTATGTGGGTAAAGCGCCGAGGCCACCAATTTTATTTCTGCATCTGGGTCGAAGTCAGTTAAATCAACCAACGGAGCCGCAGCAATGGTTTGCGTCTCGGGGAAAAATCCTTCGGCGAGTTCTTCTAAACGTTGGCGGTTTTCGTCTTGATACTCGCCTATCGCTTCGCCACGGTCGGGCAGGTCAACTCGCGTTAAAAACGAGGGCACGACTTTACGTAATTCTTTAAGAATCAACTCGGCGTAGGAACGAGCCTCTGGCAATGGATGCGACCGCATACGAATAAGCAGCGCTTCGTAGGCCTGACCGGTCCCATAAATACCCACGTTAGAAAGTGATGCCGCCGGCAGCACGCCCCGCACCGCATCAAACGATTTAGCCGAAAGGGCCTGTCGATAAATGAAGTCAGAGTCATCCGGTCCTTGCGGCACATTGCGTCGATAAAACTCACGCATACTGCCCACCATGGACGAGTAGGCCTCAAACTGCCGATCCAAATCGGCGATGTAACGCGCCCCCAAAGCAGACGAAAGCACCTCGGGGTCACGGTAGTAGCGGAAGCGCCCATCGGGCCGGTCGTCGTAGGCAATGTACCGGGTTGATTGTTCGAGGTAAGCCATCAAGCGGCCCCACTCAAGAATCTTTGTCAACACGTTTGAGGACTGCTCGCAGGCCAGGTGCACCCCGCCCAGTTGAGCCACGCTGTCATCACCGTATTCAAAAAAGACTTTGTCGTAAAGTTCTTCAGCCCGCCGAAGCCCCATGGTGGCGTCGATGGTTTCGTCACCGCTTACATCAAGCTCACCAACAAACTCGTCGAGAAAAAGCCGACGCAGGCTAAGTGACGTACGGGAGTAGCGAGCAAACAACGCTCCTTTGACCACCTCGGGCAAGTTGACCAAGGCAAAGACTGGTTGATCCAAGTTCGTGAAATAGCGCCGAAGAACATCAGACTCTTCGGTGGTAAATTCTTCCGCGGTATAGGGGGTCACAAAAGGTGAGGCTAGGTGGTCGCAAAGCCTGAAGCGCGGACACCGCCCGCAGCAAGAAACGCTGTTTCAGCGTCCGCTAAAATCTCTGGCTTCGTCCAACAATCAATAACCGTCATGGCCATGGCTTTCGCCCCGTCAATGACCCCCTGGTCGCCTTGAGGCCCGCCAGCGCATTGCTCAAAATCCACAGTGTGGATAGCGGTTTCTTCGGGAGCCACTTTGATCATGGGGTGTATTGAGGGCACGGCATAACTCACGTTGCCCATATCGGTACTCCCCACAATGGCGGTTTCGCTCTCGGGGCGTGGGTCTCGACCGAGAGACTGCGCATTGGCGATGTAAGCCTCCAGCAACGGGCGGCTATCAATGACATCGTCGTAAGGGCGCTCGACCCAGGTGTATTCCATGGTGCAACCCGCAGCCAAAGCGCCCGCTTCTAAACAGCGCACCACCCGATCTTTCAAAGCCGCTAACCCGGCTCGGGTAGGCGAACGCATATACCAGTTCGCTCCAGCATGATGAGGGACAATGTTTGCTTTGGCCGGGCCATCAGTAAAGATTCCGTGGATGCGTTCGTCGGGGGCAATGTGTTGACGTAACGCAGCAATGTTGTTGTAGCCCAACACCGCACCGTCGAGTGCATTAATACCTTTTTCGGGGGCCGCGGCGGCGTGCGAAGCTTTACCGGTGTAACGCACCTCGAGTTGTTCGATGGCCAAACTGGTGATGCGCTCCACCTCAGACCCAGCCGGGTGCACCATCATGGCGGCGTTGACATCAACAAAAGCCCCACGCTGCAACATCAACACTTTGCCGCCACCGCCTTCTTCGGCCGGCGTGCCTAAAACCCGTAGTTGCCCACCTAATTGTTCAGCCAACGGAGCCAAAACTAAACCAGCACCCAATCCAGCAGTAGCGATGATGTTGTGGCCACAAGCATGGCCAATGTCTGGCAGGGCGTCGTATTCGCAGAGCACAGCAATCACCGGGCCCTGAGAGCCCGCCCGGGCTTCAAAGGCCGTGTCAAGCCCGTAGGCCGCTCGTTGAGTTTCTAGCCCATTGCTTTCCAATACCGAGGTCAAGAGGTCATGGGCATGGTGTTCTTTAAAATTTAACTCTGGGTTGGCGTGAATTTCGTGTGAAGCATTGATCAATACTTCAGCTAAAGCATCAATAGAAGCGCAAGCTTGTTTTTTGGCGGCCGAAGTATCAAAGTTGGTCATGGGAGGGACTTTAGTTCTTAGATCACCACATGGAGGGCTTCGGGCTCAAGACGAACCGAAAGGTCTCGGGCCTCCCCCACCGGTTGGCCGTCCAACCAAAGACTGGTGCCGGGCGCCAAAGTGACTTGCATCGCCGCAACGCGACGCACCGTAAGTCCGGGATGAGGCAAATGGGTACCGGATACTAAACGCGATCGGGCCTTTATCCGCTGCCCCAAAGGGAGGTTTCCTGAGATGACATCCAGCAGGCCGTCACCGGGGTGAGCTCGCGGCGCCAGATTCCAGTTGCCAAGGTGCGCAGCATTTGCGGCCAGCCAAACCTGTCCCCGCCACCAGCTTTTTCGAGCGACCGCATGGGCCACAAACCAATGGATTTTTCCGTCCACCAACACCGACCCCACATCAATTTTTAGGTGTTGCGCTTCTGCTGTTTGCAATCGTGACTGCTGCTTGGTGCCGCCCAGGGTTCGCCAAAGGTCGCCACCCGCTAAGCCCACCGTAGGCAATTCTTGGTTACCGCGTCGGCAATCTTCGACCAACTTCTGCAGTTCGGCATTGTTGTGAACCACCACCCCATCAGCAGGCAGGGGGCCGTTTTGCCCCCAATCTTGGCCTCGCTTAATGCTCATCTGCTTCTTCAGGCGGTCCTTCTTCGCCCTCGTCTGGTGTCTCTTCTTCGCCTTCATCAGTGCCCAAAGCGGCCGAAATGCTTACCACGCCGCGCTCCAATGCTTCGATCGCTTCGGCAGCCGTGCGTTGCAAGGCCGGTGGCCCCACTTTGCGTAGTTGCCCAATGAGGTCAACGACCAGCCGTACGTTACGCACAAATTCGCCGCCATTTATTTCTTGGTCAAGAACCTGGTCAAGGTCGCCCCCGGCCGCCCAGCCATGAATCACCTCAGCAAAACCGTGGTCCGGTTCAGAAACCGAGGGCAACCCATAGCGCTCTTCGGCCTCCGCTATCTCTTCCCAAAGCGCCGCAATGCTGCGCAGTCGCTCTGCCATGGGGCCGCTCAGCCTTAACGGTCCAGACTCCCCTGGGCCACGATGCCCATAAGTAAGGGTTGACACTACGCCCGCCAACTCTGCCGGGTTCAAACCATCAAAAAGCCCGTTGTTTAAAGCCTCGACAACCACCAGGTCGGCTTCGTTATAGATGCGAGTCAAGGGGAGCCCTGCGTCCGTCAGTGCCCAGCCATCTGCCAAGCCTCGTTCCTCTAACACCCCGGTGGTGGCCGCCATACGAGCCACCAGACTTTCCCCCTCTGCCTGTTTTTGCATACGTTTAATATCTCGTTTCAAACGAAAGATACGCCGCTGGCGTTTACCGTCGTCGCTGGCATCGCCTCGCACATACGGCGACAACAGCGCAGCTACTTCTCGCCGGTGCAAACGAACAGAAGGGTCCGGCACTTTAGGGATAAATATGGTGTCCAACAAGCGCGGTTCCAAATTTAGGTCTTGCGCTTCTCGTGTCTCCATCTTGTTTTTCTCATTGATGGTGCGCAATTTGACGCGCCCACCTTTGCGGTTAGCCACCGAGATCACGCCGTGCACTAACCCATCGTCGAGGACCACCACATCGCCGGGCCGCAAGGAAGCCACCGGGCAAGCTTTGCCCCGTTTCTCAGGATTGCGGGGGGTTACCGCCTGGAGTTCTTCAAGCTCTCTTTGTGCTACTTCTTGACGCCCCGATGAAAGAGCCGATTGCCGATCTACCTGAAACTGACCAAAGGAGCGCCCCAAGAGAAGTTCTGCTTCGCTCTGCGAACGGCTATGCATCAAGTTGGCCACCATGTTGTAGGTGGGGCGAAAAGCGGAACGCAAAACAAAGTCGCTACTCATAGTCAACCCCGCCACTTGAGGGAAGCGCACAAAGGGCGACCACAGCACCAAAGCATGACCGATGGTGTCGAGGCCACGCCGCCCCGCCCGTCCCGTTAACTGGGTGAACTGGCCCGGGGTCAGCATTTCGTGACCATCGCCGGTGAATTTGGTGAGTTTGTCTATAACCACTGATCGAGCGGGCAAATTAACCCCCAAGGCCAGCGTTTCGGTGGCGTAAACCATTTTCAGTAGGCCGGCGATAAAGAGTTCTTCAGTTATTTCTTTAAAGAGCGGAACCAAACCTGCATGGTGCGAGGCCACCCCACGGCAGAGACCCGCCGCCCATTGATCCACCTCAAGGGCCAAGAGATCATCGGCATCCACCTGAGCCAAACGCTCTTGCAAAAGTGCTTCGACGGCGGCCGTTTCTTCGGCCGTGTTGAGCGAAATACCCGACTGCAAAACCCGATCACGCGCCTCGTCGCACCCGGCCCGACTAAAAATAAAATGAATGCTGGGCAGCAACTCTTGCTTTTGTAGTTCCTCGAGTACCTCGTCGCGGCGGGGCGTGGCGTAATCAGACCGCTGGCCGTGGCGTCCGCCTCGTTGCCCCTCAGAGTCGAAACGGCGCCCTTGTGGGTTGGCTTGGTTCTCTACCAGCACCGGTAGGCGGTGCAAACGCCGGTATTTGCGTCGCTCGGTGACCAAATAATGCACCTTTAGCGGGACCGGTCGTTTGCGTTCTACGACCACTTCAATTTCACCGCGAACGGCTCTCAGCCAGTCACCCAACTCATCGGCGTTCGAAACAGTGGCCGAAAGCGCCACCACCCCCACCGAGCGATCCAACCCTAAAATTACCTCTTCCCAAACTGGGCCACGGTAGGGGTCTTCTAAGAAATGCACTTCATCAAGTACTACCCAGCCCAAGTCATTCACCGCGGAAGAGCCGGCATAGAGCATGTTGCGTAGGACCTCGGTGGTCATCACCACTACCGGAGCATCGCCGTTAATGTTGTTGTCTCCGGTAAGAAGTCCTACTTTGTCCCACCCTAATCTTTGGCCCAGGTCGCGGAACTTTTGGTTAGAGAGAGCTTTTATGGGCGTGGTGTAAAAAGTGCGTTTTCCCGCTTTTAGAGCACAATCAATAGCGTGTTCGGCCACTAAAGTTTTACCGCTTGAGGTAGGGGCAGAAACCAAAACGGAACGGCCAGCATCAATAGATTCCATTGCTTCGAGTTGAAAACGGTCAAGATCAAACGGGTGGTCGGTCATTGCGCTCTACTCGTCTACTCGTGGCTGACGCCGGTCTCTAAGACGCCCAAACAAAATGGCTGCTTCGTAAAAAATTATCATGGGCACCGACAAAACCAACAAAGTAAACGGGTCCCCGCTGGGGGTCAATACCGCCACCAACGCCACGATTCCCACAATGGCGAAGCGGCGATTTTTTCTCAAAACCTTATTGCTTAAAATGCCAACCATTTGCAACATGATGAGCACTAAAGGAAACTCAAAGCCGATGCCAAAAGCAATGGTCATCTTGACCACGAACCCTAAATATTTGGCCGGGGAAAACACGCTCACTAGGTCGGGGCCACCAATAGTGACCAGAAAATCCAACGCACGCGGAATACTCCAATAAGCCAAAGCCATTCCCGAAACAAAAAGCACCATCCCAGAAAGAACGAAAGGCACCGCCCAGCGCCGCTCTTTGGGGTACAAACCCGGGGCGACAAAACGCCAAAGTTGCCACAAAATAACCGGCATAGCCAGAGCTACCCCTCCGTAGCCAGCCACCGTCATTCTTACCCCAAACGGCTCCAAGGGGTCGGTGACCAAGAGTTCACAACTTTGACCAAAAACAGAACTACTGGGCATAGTCAGACGAACCTGACAGTACGGGCGAAGAAGAAAATCAAGAATCTGGGGGTAAAAAATCCAACAAACGATTGCCCCGAGCACCACCGCTCCCGCCACCACCAATAAGCGGCGGCGTAGTTCCTCCAGGTGAGAAACAAGAGTCATTTGGCTACTTTTCATGGCTACAGGTTCACGGAGTCCAAATCGTCTGGATACTCTTGTTCAGATAGCTCTTCTGGGGCCTCGGACAGCGGCGAAATATTCTCTTCTGTTTGCGCTTTTTCTTCGGCTACCAACTCATTTCCACGAGCTCGTGCTTGCAGTTCAGCTACCGGGTCATCAATTGCCGCCTGCAATTCGGCTTGGAACCCTCGAGTAGCCTGACGCACCTGCTGGAGCGCTTTACCAACTTGGCGGGTCACTTCGGGAAGGCGGGTCGGGCCTAAAACCATCAATGCCAGAAGCAAAATAACCATTACTTCACCGCCACCAAGATTTCCCATGAGGCGACTCTACCAGCGCCATAATGCCCCCTACCCAGATATATCGGCCATGATGGTAGGCATGCCGTCTTATTTGCCACCGCCCTCCCAGCGGCCCATTCTGTTTGCCCATCGCGGCGGCAAGGCCCATGGTCCAGAAAACACTTTGCCTACCTTCCAAACGGCCCTCTCCATGGGAGCCACCGGGCTAGAGAGCGATGCCTGGCTGACCTCCGACGGACAGGTGGTTCTTGACCACCGGGGGCACCTCGGCCCCTTCTTTCGCAAACGCCGACTCTCTCAAATGAATCTGACCGACCTCCCCGATCACCTCCCTACGTTGAATGCCCTCTATGAGTCGGTGGGTACCAATTTTGATCTTTCCCTTGACGTCAAAGACCCGGCGGCCTTCACCGCCATTTTAAAAATCGCCGCCTCGTTTCAAGCCACCTCTCGTCTCTGGCTATGTTTTCCCCATTGGGAAACCGCCGCCACATGGAGAGAACACAACCAAGAGTTTCACCTCGTCGATTCCCCCACTCAAGATTTGCTTGCCGGCCAACACGAACGACGAGCGGTACAACTTTCTTCCGACGGCTTTGATGCCATAAACATGCCCGAGCCCTCCTGGACGGCCGGTCACGTCACCTTATTTCACCGCTTCGGCTTGCGGTGTTTGGCTTGGGACGCCCAGCAACCGCGGCAAATCGATCGATTGCTCAAAATTGGCGTAGACGGCATTTATGGCGATTATGTAGAACGTCTGGTAACTGCCGAACAACGATTCTTTAAGGCCCGCTAAAGGCGTCCGAAACGCCCCAACGGCCAGACCCGTAAAAAGGCTCGGCCTTCTATGGAGTCCACGGGTATCGGACCAAAAATTCGACTGTCTTTAGAATTAGGGCGGTTGTCGCCCATGACAAAGACGTAACCGTCGGCCACCGTGCACTGGTCCGGCGCATCGTTGCTGCCCACACACCCCGGAGGTTTAGGAAACGAGCCGGTAATATCTTGAGCGGCCAAGTAGGGCTCGAGCAGCAAACTTTCATCAATGTAAACCCGCCCCCCTTGCACCTGAACGGTTTCTCCTGGCAACCCCACCACGCGCTTGATGAGATCTTCAATACCCCCCGAAGCGCCCTCAGGGTTTTTAAAGACAATGATGTCTCCCCGGTTTACATCGTGCAGTTGGTAGCTAAGTTTATTTACGATTATCCGGTCGCTAACTTCCAACGTGGCTTCCATGGAAGGCGACGGAATGTAATAGGCCTGGAATAAGAATGTTTTTACCACCAGGGCGACCACGAACGCTCCGGCAATCACTCCGACCCATTCCAGTACTCCGCGCACCGTGGTAGCAAAAGCCCCTGGAAGTCCAAGGTCGAAATCCTCTTCCTCAACTATCGCCTGTGGCGACTGGGTAGCCGGAGGCACCGTTGCCGACGCAGATGGCATTACCGGTGCCGGAGAAGGCCGCTCTGAAACAGGCGGGGCAACCGGCGACGCAGATTCTCCCGCTTCGGGAGTGACTTCTGGCGACCCCGGTACTTCTGGTTCATTTCCCGCCGCTCGTTTTTTAGCGCGAGCCAAGATGTCGTCAGCCCATCCATCCTCCATCGGAGAGTCCGATGAGTGGTCAGGGTTTTCTGTTGGGCCGCCTTGGTTCATTTCATCATCCACTCAGAGTAACCTAGTCCCCGGAAGACCCCGAGAGGTGTCGCTCTTGAGTCATGCGGTCCAGTACTCGACTGGCGGCTTTTGAACGAAGAACTTCTCCGAGTTCTTGGGGCGCTTCCAGAATCTCTACTTGAGGGCCGAGACGCAACAAAAGTCGGGCCAACCAAGCAGGTGAAGCCACCGGTAGCCGCACCGTCCATTGGCCTTTATCGTCTTCCGTCGCCTCATGATGCGGGTATTCACCAACCACCCATTGAGCGGCCGGAGCAAGACGGAGAACCACTTCGGCCATTTTTTCGTCAACGGGGAAAACCTCACCGATCGGGGCCCCGTCAAGTACGGGCGTAAACGTTTGGTCGGTTTTGCTGAAGTCACGCACCCGATCAAGGCGGAACAAACGAATCTCGGTACGCAGTTGACAAAAGGCTTCGGCATACCAATGGCCTTTATCAGCAAACAAGCGATGCGGTTCCACCTGCCGGCGTTGGCTCTCATTGCGCCCAAAGGAGTAATAGTCAATAGACAAAACTTGACCTTTTTCTCCCGCTCGACGAAAGGCCCCCAGGACATCTCCGTCTCCGGTGCCTAAACGCACATCTATGGCCTCTTGGGCTCCTTGGCCTAGCGCTACCGCCATTTTGGTTAGCCCGCGTTCCAGTGACCCCAACTGTTCTTGGTCGGCTAACACGGCAACCGATTTCCCCGCAGCTATGAGTTCTAAAAGTTCCGCCGGCGTCAACCGAAGTGGGCGCGAGAACCAGTCTGCGTAGCCGATTTCTACAAAGCCGTCATCGACCGTTACTTCGATCATGTCGCCCGGGCCAAAGGGCGCTACCCCGACCAAACCCACCACGTTTTCCAAATCTAGAAGCAGCATATTTTCTGCGTAGTCGAAGCGTTCGGCGATCTCCGAGAGGTCCGCCCCGCCCTTATCCACTACCCACGGGATGATGGCCAAGATGCGACGCAAACGGTCTTGGGCACTCAGGCGTGTCATTGGAGTGCCTCCAGCCAATCCTTCATGTCTTGACGAAGTTCTGGTGGGCTCAAAATCTCTGCGCCATCAAGAAAGGTCAAAACAAACGACCGGAAGGCCTCTTTGTTCACAACTTCTTCTTCGATCAGCAGCGAACCGTCAGCGTGTTCTTCTTTTACTGCGCTTTCCCCTAAAAAGTTTTTTATCCAAGTGGCATGTACGGCATCGACCGCCACGGTGGCTTTGATGGTATCTCCTGGGCCGTAACGCCATGGCTGGTCATCAGTTGATTCCAAACGAGCCGGAGGACGATCAAAGGACTCAGCGGCCCCCAACTTTACGGCGCCATCGATGCGGTCCACCCGAAAACGCCTTTCGGCTCCCCGGTCTTTGTCCCAGCCGCTCAAATACCAGCGGCCTCTACTAAAAGACAATCGGTAAGGTTGAAGCACTCGTTGGGCATCGAGGTAGCGAAAAGTAACTTCGTGGCGTTCAGCCACTGCTTGCAAAAGGTTGGCCACCCGATCATCACCGATTAATTCTGCCACCGGTGCGGGGCGGTCTTCGCCGCCTGGGTCGCCGCCCAATGGCCAGAGTGGGTCAGCGCGCAACCGCACCAGGTTGGCTGCCACGTGCAGAGCTGACAGTTCATCGGGGGCCAGGTCGGGGCCTTTACCAGAAAAAGATTCCTGGCGAATCAGGTAGCCCCCTTTAGCCCCCTCGCCTCGCAAAATCTCCTCGTATTCGATGGGGATGCCCAGGGCTTTTAGTTCATCTTTGTCACGTTCGAAGGCCCGTCGAGCCGTCTCAGGGTCATCGGAGTATGCGCCTTGCATGCCTTCAAAAAGTTCTTCTCGGGGCAACGGGCGGTTGGTGTTTAGCAAGGCCGCAACCAAGTTCAGCAATCGTTCGAGTTTGCTCATTTTTCTACTTTAGACCTCACGGGCGACGCTTGCTCATAGCGAATCGATGAGCTTGTTGACCCTCTCATCTTCGGAACGAAAGGGATCTTTGCACAGCACCGTTCGCTGTGCCTCGTCATTGAGTTTTAAGTGAACCCAGTCCACGGTGTAGTCGCGTCGTTGTTCCTTAGCTCGGCGAATGAACTCGCCGCGCAGGCGAGCCCGAGTGGTTTGTGGCGCCCATTCCACCGCATGGGATATTTCTTCATCGCTGAGCACTCGTTCCATCATTTCCCGTTCTTGCAGCCGATAGTAAAGCCCCCGGCGGCGGGACACCTCATGATATTGAAGATCTATCAACGCAACCTGGGCATCGGCCAGAGATAATCCGTGGCGTTCTCGGTAACGCTCAATTAACAAATACTTAGCCACCCAGTCGCACTCTTTTTCCAAAGTCAAGGGGTCATCTTCGATAGCGGTAAGGCAGTGCTCCCACATGGCGAGGGCTTCTGTTTCTTCCTCGCTCATGTCATGGTGTTCGCTAAAGCGGATGGCTCGGTCTAAAAACTCGCGCTGAATATCTAGCGCCCTCAACTCACGGCCGTTGGCTAAACGCACCGTCCGTTGACAAGTCACGTCGTGGCTTATTTCTCGAATAGCACGAATAGGGTTTTCTAAAGTCATGTCACGCATGACCACTGCCGGGTCCTCCAACATACGCAAAACTAACCCGCAGGCAGCCATTTTTAAAAAACCCGCATATTCGCTCATGTTGGAGTCACCCACGATCACATGAAGTCGTCGATAAAGCGCCGCATCGGCATGGGGCTCGTCACGCGAATTAATAATGGGACGCGATCGGGTGGTGGCACTCGACATGTCTTCCCATACGTGGTCAGCCCGCTGACTTAAGCAGTACATGGCACCGCGTGCGGTCTGCAATACTTTTCCGGCTCCGGCAAAGATTTGCCGGCTCACCAAAAAAGGAATAAGTACTTGGCTGTACCGCTCGGGGTCTTCTTCACGAGGGGTCAAATAGTTTTCGTGGCAGCCGTAAGAGTTGCCTGCGGAATCGGTGTTGTTGCGAAAAAGATGAATGTCGCCTTCGATGCCTTCTTCGTGAAGTTTTTCTTCGGCGCTTTGTAAAAGTTGCTCCAAAATCCGTTCACCCGCCTTGTCATGGGCGATCGCTTCACGCACCGAGTCGCATTCTGGGGTGGCGTACTCGGGGTGCGAACCAACATCAAGATAGAGACGTGACCCGTTGGCCAAAAACACGTTGGAGCTTTTTCCCCACGAAACCACGCGACGAAAAAGGTAACGGGCTACTTCATCGGGGCTGAGGCGGCGCTGGCCGTCAAGGGTGCAGGTGATGCCGTATTCGGTTTCGATGCCGTAAATGCGGCGCTGCATAAGGCCTAGGCTTCGCTAAGCAATGCCACGAGCGGAGCGCCTTCGATGCGACGAAAGGCCCGGCGTCCATTGTGGCGAGCTAAAACTGCCACTTCAAGGTCATCGGCTCCCAAAGTTCGGTCGGGGCCGGCCAAGGCGGCGACTGCTTGTTGTAAAGCGGAGTCCAGCGGTGCTTCTGCTTGCCAAGTCTCTTCCATACGGCCTCGAATCGCTTCGGCCTCTCCCCCCGTCACCACGAAAGATTTCGTGTCCATTACCGTCCCGTCGTAAAGCAAATGGAAAATCTGATCGCCAGCTGCATCCTCACCCATTTCGGCCACCAAAAGCTCTACCTCTAAGGGCTTCATTTCATGGGTGAAATATTGGCCCAGCGTTTGGGCGTACTGGTTGGCTAACCAGCGGGCGTCTACATCTTGGCGGCTAAAGGAGTAGCCCTTAAGGTCGGCGTGGCGTACCCCCGCAACCCGCATTTGGTCAAACTCGTTGTATTTTCCTACGCCGATGAAACCAATGCGGTCATAGATTTCGCTGACTTTGCGCAAAGTGTTCGAAGGGTTTTCGGCGCAAAGCAAAACCCCGTCGGCGTAGGTTGCTCCTACGGCAGCTCGTCCACGGGCGATTCCTTTGCGGGCGTAGTCGGCCCGGTCTTTCATTACCTGTTCTGGCGAAACATACATCGGCATGTTCATTAGGCGCCCCCGTTCAGATTGTCCAGGAAAGCACCGGTGAGAGTAGCGATTTCTGCATCGGGCACCCGGGCAAAACCGTCTTTAGTGATGACCGCCACCACCGGATAAATGCCCCGAACGGGGTCCGGGCCTCCGGTTGCGCTGTCTTCGTCGGCGGCATGAAAGAGTGACTCAATGGCCAAGGCAATGGCCTCGCTTTGTTTTAGATTTCCGTTGTGGCGGAGTTTTATCACAGTGCCGGCATGCAAACTGCCCGAACCTGAGGCTCCGTAGTCTCGTTCTTCGTAGCGGCCGCCGGTGATGTCGTATTGAAAGAGGCGACCTTTTTCTTCTTGAATGTCGTACCCGGCAAATAACGGCACCACTCCGAGGCCTTGCATGGCCGCCGGAAGATTGTTGCGCACCATTTGGCTGAGTTGGTTCGCTTTCCCTTCCAGGCTCAGGGGGTTGCCTTCTACCTTTTCGTAGTGTTCGAGCTGCAGCTGGAAGAGCCGCACCATTTCCATCGCTGGGCCAGCGGCCCCGGCGATCGCTACACCAGAAAGCCCGTCAGCGGGGAAAACTTTTTCAATGTTTCGGTGGCTGATGAGATGCCCAGAAGTAGCGCGGCGATCCCCAGCCATAACGACGCCATCGGCGGTGCGTATAGCCACCACGGTGGTGGCGTGGGTTATTTGTGTCGGGTCTAGAGCGGCGTCACCGAGGTCTGGCGGACGTTTGAGGGTGCGCAGCAGCCCGACAAAATCGGGGCCGGGGTCGTCCGAAGGGGTAAAGAAAGGAAGGGTCACGGGTTGAAGAGTATCTTCCCACTTGGGACGACTACTCGCCGCCTTTCTGTACATAGCTTTTTACAAACTCTTCGGCGTTGCTTTCGAGTACTTCATCAATCTCATCAAGGAGGTCATCGAGTTCGGCCTTTAATTGCGCTCCTTGTTCACCAGATGCCCCAGGGGTGGGGTCCTCTTGTTCGAAGTCTTCTCGCGAGGTGGCCGCGTTTTTTCGTTGTTGTTCTTGCTCGGGCATGTTTTCTCTCCTCGTCTGTTGACTTGAGACTAGACCGGGTCGCCTGCTTTTAGGTGGTCAAGTAGTTCAATTACGGTGGCGCATTGATCGAGCAACGAACCAACATGTTTTTCGGTGCCTCGGGTGGGTTCCATCATGGGGATCCGTTGCAAGTTTGTTTGGGCAGTTTCGAAGACCAACGAATCCCAGTTGGCGGCCACCACCTGGTCGGGCCATTTTTCAAGGCACCGGCCGCGAAAATAGGCTCTGGTTTCTTTCGGGGGGTGAAGCATGGCCGTCGCCACTTGCCGTTGGTCCACCAGAGTTTCGGCTCCCAAACGGGCAAAAAGTGAACGTGCGGGACGTAAATCGTGATATTGCAAATCAACGGCGGCTAACCGGATGTCGCCAGCGGCCAAGCCTTGCCGTTCTTGATAGGCAGTCAGGAGATGCTGTTTGGTGACCCAGTCCACTACCCCGATGAGCGAAGAGCGGTCGCTTTGTTCCAGTGCCGTAAGCACTTCATGCCAACGTTCCATAACTAATTCGGCGGTGGCTCCGCCCACTTTTTTGTTACCAAAACGTTCAAGATATTTGGCTGCTTTTTCGTAATAACTCCATTGCAAAGACAGCGCCGTCACCGAGGTGCCGTCTTCCAACAAGAGCGGTTGCCGCAAGGTGAGGTCAAAAGAAACCTGTTGCAGGGCGCGCACTGGGTCGGCAAAACGAACTCCCTGGTCGAGCATTCCTTCTTCAACCATGGCTAACAGCAGCGCCGTGGTTCCGATTTTTAGAAAGGTCGCTACCTGACAAAGGTTGGCGTCGCCCACGATGACGTGCAAACGCCGGTAGCGCAAAGGGTCGGCGTGCGGCTCATCGCGCGTATTTATTATAGGGCGCTTAAGGGTTGTTTCTAACCCGACGGGTTCTTCAAAAAAGTCGGCTCGTTGGGTGATTTGAAACGGGACTTGGTGGCGGCTACTCCCCGGAATTTCGCACCCCACTTTTCCTGCTCCAGTAAATATTTGTCGACTCACAAAGTGAGCGGTGGCGTGTGACACTATTTGTTCGAAGGGCACCGCCCGGTCTACTAAATAGTTTTCGTGGCACCCATAGCTGTTGCCCTTTCCATCTGAGTTATTTTTGTAAACCACCAACTCTTGACCCTCTGGGAGTATCTCTTTCGCGGCTTCCATAGAAGCCACCATGATGTGGTCACTGGCTTGGTCATAGAGGACGGCACTTAACGGGTCGGCGCACTCTGGGGAACTCATTTCGGGGTGAGCGTGATCAACGTAATAACGCGCCCCGTTGGTTAGCACCGCATTCACCATGTGCATTTCAATGGCCGGTGACCGCCCGTCGACCGCGACAAAACCACGGGCATCGTGGTCTGGGCTTTCATCAATAAAATCCCAACCAGGGCGTGGAGCGTTAGGGCCCCGAGATGCCGCCGAAACCCGGTCAAGGTAAGCGTTGATGAGTAGCGCCGAGGCGCTAATCGGGTCGGGGTCGGGCACCCCGCGATGAACGATCCCGTATTCGGTTTCTATTCCCAGGATTTTGTCAACAGACATAGCAGAGCAAGCCGAGGCCTACAGGTATTGACCGGTGGTTACTCCGTCGATGGCCCGGCCGCCACCTGCGCTTTGGTGTTCGGTAATCAGGGTGCGTACATAAACAATACGTTCGCCTTTTTTGCCGGAGACTTTGGCCCAATCATCAGGATTGGTGGTGTTAGGGAGGTCTTCGTGTTCTTTAAATTCTTGACGCACCGCATGCGTCAAGTCATCGGTGTGAATACCTAAAAAGCCGCCGGCCAACTGGCGTTTTATGGCCAAGGCCTTGGCTCGGCGCACAATGTTTTCTACCATGGCCCCCGAAGCGAAGTCTCGGAAGTAGAGCACTTCTTTGTCGCCGTTTTGGTAGGTGACTTCTAAAAAACGGTTGTTCTCGTGAGAGCTGTACATGGTTTCTACGGTTTTTTCAATCATGGCCAAGACCGTTTTGTTTCGGTCTCCCCCGCCGAGGGTTTCCACCAATTCTTCGGCCAACGGGAGTTCAGCCACCAGGTAGCGAGCAAAAATACGTGACGCCGCCATCTCGTCGGGTCGTTCGATACGTATTTTTACGTCCAGGCGGCCGGGCCGCAAGATGGCCGGGTCAATAAGGTCTTCGCGGTTAGATGCACCAATAACAATGACATTACTTAGGGTTTCCACTCCATCAATTTCTGCCAACAACTGCGGCACGATGGTTGATTCCATGTCTGAACTAATTCCGGTGCCTCGGGTACGAAACAAAGATTCCATTTCGTCAAAGAAAACAATGACCGGCCAGCCTTGTTCAGATTTTTCTCGGGCTCGTTCAAAAATCAGGCGAATCTGCCGCTCGGTTTCCCCCACATACTTGTTGAGCAGCTCTGGTCCCTTGATGTTGAGGAAATAACTCCGAGCGTTTTCGTCTCCCGAAACCTCGCTCACTTTGCGGGCCAACGAGTTGGCCACTGCCTTAGCGATTAACGTTTTTCCACACCCTGGAGGGCCGTAAAGCAAAATTCCTTTGGGGGCCGGAAGTTCGTATTCGGCAAAAAGTTCTTTATGAAGGAATGGCAGTTCTACCGCATCTATTATTTTTTCTATTTGTTGATCTAAACCGCCGACATCTTCATAAGTAACATCCGGTACTTCTTCTAAAATTAGTGATTCCACTTCGGCTCGCGGCAAGCGTTCCAGCAATAATCCAGCTCGTGCATCTACCAGCACCGAGTCGCCGCCGCGGAGCTTGGGGGCCAACGGGCTCAGCAAATCGGCGGTCAGTTCCACAACTTGTTCTTCGTCGCCGCGTCCCACCACCACTACCCGAGGCCCGCCGGGCAAAGACTCTTTGACGGTCATGACCTCACCCAAGGAAGGTGGACGGCAAGCCATGATCACGCTCATGCTCTCGTTGAGAACAACTTCTTGACCGACCGAAATGGTGGCCGAGAGTTCCGGAGTGACCCCGACTCGCATTTTGCGGTTGGCGGCTTGCACATCGACTGTGGCGTCGTCGTTAAGGGCGACCACCGTGCCGTAGGCCGATGGCGGCTGGGTCAGTTGCTCTACTTCTTGACGAAGGTCGCCAATACGCTTTCGGGCCGCTTCTAATGTGGCGTCGAGCTTTTGGTTGCGCTGCATGGCTTTTTTAAAGTCTTGCTGAGCGTGACGCAACTCCGCTTCTAACACACCAATGCGTTCAGGGGCATCAAGCAAACGCCGGCGGAGGTCGGTCAGCTCATTTTGCAGCGCCAATATTTCGGCTGACATATCTTGATTTTCTTGGTTGGCCATGTGGTTGCTCCGCTTTTTGTCGCTCTCGCTTTAGTTGACCTTACCCGGCAAACGGTGTGGTACAGAAATACCCTTCCTGGAGGAGACTTTCTTGGCCGTCCTGTGCCTATCTTGGTTCTTTCCATGGCTAGGCTGTTACTTAAGTGATGCAAATAGCGTCTCCCATTACGAGAGGAACCCTTCCCCTATGAAGGTTTGGATTGATCAAGATCTCTGCACTGGCGACGGACTCTGCGAAGAGATCGCACCTGCCGTTTTTGCCATGCTTGACGATGGTTTGGCATACGTAAAAGAAGGCGACAAAATTTTTAGCGAACCCGGCGGCGCCGAAGGTTTGGCTGAGTTGCCCGAAGATCAACTTGAAGCCACCATTGAGTCAGCCGAAGAATGCCCCGGCGAGTGCATCTTCATCGAAGTTGACTGATTGAAAGTTTTTGCAAGGTGAGGGGCTTCGGCCCCTCATTTTTGCGTTTCGGGCTAAGAACGGCAGGGCCCAGGACCGCTGGGTTCATCAGTTAACTCGGCCACCAAATTTTGCAACTCGGTTATCTGCACGGCATAACCCGCCGCTTCGACCCCAACGGTAGAAGAAAATACCACCCCGACCACTTCCCCATTCTCGTTTATTAGCGCAGACCCCGAGTGTCCTTGATCAACGTCTATCGCTACCTGTAGCGCATCGCGCCCGCTTGCCTCTTGGCCATAAATATCGTTTCCGGTGGCCCTCACGTGTTGAGCAATACGGCCGGGCCGCCACTGGGCTTCGCCATTTATGTCAAAGCCCACCAGCGCTACCAACTGACCGTCTTGTGCTTCCCGTAAGGCCAAACCACCAGCCGGCGGGCGAGGTATTGATAACAAAGCGAGGTCGCTTACCGGGTCGAAAGCCATCACCGTCGCTGATTGAGCCTCCACTTCGCCGGCCACCATGACCTGTGGTTGGTCAACCCCCGACACCACATGAGCGTTCGTGGCCAAAAGGCCAGACTCCAAAAAGAAGCCGGAGCCTCGTTGAGCACGGGCACACCCCAAACCCAAAATACTGGCCGTCGAGCCATGTGTTTGGGCAATCAAATCCAAAGAGAAAAGTGTGGCCTCTGGTACCTCCATCGACGGAAGCACTTCAACTGGAGGCTCGTCTTGTCCGACCTCGCTACTTGAACAACCAGCCAGAACCAAAACTAAAACAGCAGTCCAGCAGATTCGTTTGCTCATGTTTAGGAAGGGAGCATCCGGGCATGGGTAAGAAACGCCGTGTGGGCCACCATGCGGTGATCTGGCCGAACCGCCGGGGGCTCAATATGCCAGGTCCGGTTCAACACCTCAACCGTTTCAGCAAAAGCAAAACCGTGTTCGGTCAAAGCTTCACGAAAGGTAACGGCCTGCACGATGCTCGGGGTGTAGGCCAAAATGATGCCGCCGGGACGCAAGGCCTTAACGGCATGGGGCACCACCTGCCAAGGCTCCGGGAGATCCAAGATCACCCGATCCAAGTTGGTTTCGGCGATACCTTCGTATACATCGCCGATGGTGATTTTATAGCGATCCATCACTTCGGTGCCCAAAACTGCGGTCACGTTTTCTTGGGCTCGTTGGGCAAAATCTTCACGGATTTCATACCCCACAATGTCCACGCCGGCGCGCAACATGGTCATAGATAAAGCCCCCGACCCGATGCCTGACTCCAGAACGCGCGCCCCGGGGAACAAATCAGCCATCATTAATATTGGGCCAAGGTCTTTCGGGTAAATAACTTGGGCACCCCTCGGCATTTTCAAAATAAAGTCCGACATGGTGGGCCGCACGGCCAAAAAGTTTTCACCTCGGCTCGACCGGCACCCGGTGCCATCAAGGTTGCCGATTAAATCATCATGACTTACCACCCCGGTATGCGAATGAAATTCACCGCCGCTTTCCAAAGTGATGAGGTAACGTCGTTTTTTTCGGTCTACCAGCAACACATGGTCGCCGACGCTGTATTCGTTGCTCATAAAGAGGTGGGTTCCTTTTTTGCGGTGGGTCCAAGTTTTACCGGGACGTCTTGGGTGGCTCGCTCGACCAGACGACAAAAGGCGCAAACTTCGCCACTGCAGGGCGCTCCGCAGGCCGTACAGGGGCTAAGCGCCGGGCGGTCATCAATCGTTTCGTTTTCACTCGGCGTAAAGCGATCTACCGCTCGAGCCAAGAACCCCGCATAAAAGTCGTGTTTGCTGCCCGGTGATTGCGCTTCCAAAAGGTTCAATACCTCTTTGTACCCGAGGTGCTTGTTCCCTACTGCTTTCGGGCATTCATCAACGATGTAGTCAATTCCCGTTAACACGCAGTAGGCGGCCATCTCTCGTTCACCCAGTCGCACTAAGGGTTTCACCTTGCGGGGAAAACCGTGGCCGGCGGGCAGTACCGGTTTTTGCCGCCCCAAATAGTCGCTTTGCCAGCGCAAGGTGTTGCCCAATAAAACCGCTGCTTCGTCGTCAAGGTTGTGGCCTGTCACCACCACGTCGTAGTTGCCTTCGGTGGCCGCTTGATCAAAGAGGTGGCGCTTGCTTAAGCCACAGGCGCTACAGGGGGTTCGTTTGGCTGCTCGGGACCCAGAAGGAATGTCGTACCCGTAGTCCCTGGGGAGATCAATAATCCGCAAATTTACGTCGCGAGTTTTGACGAATTTTTCCACGTAGGTCACTGACTGCTCAGAATATTCTCCAATACCCAAACCGATATAAAGCCCATCAACTTGGTAACCCATGCCTAACAAGATGTCCCAAAGAGCCAACGAATCTTTCCCCCCGGACACGGCAATTAAAATACGATCGTCAGGAGAAAACATGTAGTGCTCGGCGATGGCCTTGGCCACTTGATCTCGACACAAGCGCAAAAAATGTTCAACACAAAAGTTAGCGTTATGGCGCCGCAGATCAATGACTGCAGGCTCCCGACAGACCCGGCATTTCACGAGTGGCCACCAGAAATCACCGAACGGATTTCAATATGATCTTCGTGAGCCAGCATGGCGTCGCCCGGCACCAGGGTGCCGTCCCGGATGACCAGCACCGACTCACGGTTGAGTTCCAAGCGATTCAAAAGCGCCACCACCGACATTGTTCCCTTGAATTCCAAGGTGCGGTTGGGGTTACGTAATTCTACCTTCATGCGCTGTTTTTTTCTTCTGCGGAGGGGGCCTTATGGCGAATTTCTAGCGTTTCCCCGGCTTTCAATTTTTCAGAAAAAAGGACCGGCCCGCTCCCCCGCTTACTGGTTCGCCCAACAAAACGCAAAACGGTGGCCACCAAAAAAATAGCCTGCCAACCGCGATGGCCACCCACTAGTCCGCGCCGCACTCCGGTACGCAGGAGCCCACTCAACGAAAAATGCATGGTTAAAGGCGGCGAATCTCAACCGTGGTGGAGGCAATCCGCCCCACCCGTCGCCCTAAAAAATAAGCGACGGTAACCACTGCTACACCCAGCATTACTGCTCCGGCCAGCAGCGACGTTCGGTGCTCTTCTAAGTTTCCCAAAGGTCCCCCGGCGGTCCGCCGGAGTTCTTCTTCTAAGTCCGCTGGAGTAATTTTCTCAACCATTGAGTCCTCTTTCGCCACCAATGCGACTCAAAGCAAGAGCGGTCACCCCGCTAAGCGCGGCCGCCATCATTAGGTAAGGCAGCCACGACCACCAACCAACAAAAAAATGAATCTCTTGAAGCCCTCGCAAACCGCCGATTGCTAAAAGAACCAAACCCAACCCAGAAAAAAGAGCACTTAAAATGCCGTTAATCAAAAACCGGCCCGAGGCACGCAGTGGGTCCACGGTTTCTTGACGCAAATAGCGCCCCAGCAGGTCGATCAGGTCACCTGATTCTCGTTTGCGTCCCATGATGGCTCCACGCTATCCAAACGAGTGGTGGCCCGTTGATCTGACGGTTAGGAAACTAGAACCGGAAACGGTTCCAACAAAGCCAACGGCGGGCCTACGGGGAAGGCCACCAGATCTAAAACGATTTGGTCGTGGAGTTGACGAAGGTTTTCGGGAAGCGGATCGGCATTGCTAATCAGCGCAAAGGTCAAGGTGCGTCCCTCTAACGTTTCGACCACACCGGCCAAGCTCACTACATCATTCAAGGTGCCAGTTTTTGCGCGCACCCGGCCTTCGCCCGATGATCCCACCAAACGGTTGCGCATGGTGCCGGTAGAGCCGGCGAGGGCCAAACCGCTCCGGAGGTCGGTGGCGTCCCAGCCGCCAGTATCCCCAAGCAGTTCCACCAAAAGAGAACAAGTAACGAGGTTTCCGGGGTCCAGGCCTGACCCGTCAGCGGCCACTATTTCTTGTAAGAATATTTCCCCCAAAGCGTCGCTCATTTCTTGAAGGCCTTGCTCGGTGGTGCCGTGCCCATAAGAGAAACTAGCCAAAGCTTTGACCAGCAGTTCCGCCGTGGTGTTATCGCTGGCCTGCAACATTTGCGCAACCAAGATTGCCACCGGGGGCGAATCGATAGAGGCCAACTCGACCAAAGCATCCTCGGGAGCAAGGCCAGAACTGGCTCGTTGATAGATCCTCAAAGAACGGTCTTCAAGTAAATCGTCAAAGAAGGCCGCAGCGAATGCCGCAGGATCTTCGGCGGCGGTGTTTAAACCATTCGCCGTATTTTCGCTATCCCACTGAGAGAAACCGTCATTAACCGATAACGCACTCAGTGGCCCAGATTGGTTTTGGGCACCGGCCCGAAAACGCTCCGGCCAGGTGGCTACCCAGCGCAGGTCATCAAAGTAACTTTCATCACCAACTACCGCTCCGGTGATGGTGTCAACATCGGCGGCGGCGATCTGGTCGGCCAGTAAGTTGAGGTCCGTGTAGGGCAAGGGTGTCGAAAAACGGTCGGCATAATCGGCGGTCATAAGCAACGGATCGCCGGCTCCCACCAGCCAAACGTTGCCGTCTACCACCCCATCAACGGGACCACTTTGCGCCATTACTCGTGTAGTAAAAACATAGTCGGGGCCCAGCACCGCCAGAGCGGCGGCGGCTGTTAATAACTTTTGTGTGCTGGCGGGCACCAGCGGCAAATCTGCTTGATGGGCATAACGGGTTTCCCAGTTTTCGTTCACTGCTAAGCAACTGCCGGCGGGGAGTTCCGCCACCGCTTCGTCCAAGGTTGCCACCAATCGGCGTTGTGCTTCGGGCCCTTGAAGAACTTCTGGCAATCGACGACCCGAGAGCAGCGGCGTGGACAAGCGAGGGGCTGCCGCCTCAACAGTCAACGGTGGACGGTTGCTATCAACATCGGTCACCTGGGACTGCCAAAAAGCACCCACCGCTACCAAAGCGAACACTAAGGGTAAAAATAATCTTGAGACCACGAGGGCATATTAGAGGCCAAACCCGCCTCTGCGGGTGCAAGCCGTAGTTTTATGCGCTATTGCCCGTAAGGTCATTTCTCACCGCCCCTGTCACCAGCCTGCAGCAAGCGAAGTATCTATGTCCTATTCCGTAGCTCTTTCTGAACATCCTGACCCCGGAGTGGCCACCGGCGAAGCTGTGGGCCAGATAATGGAAGCCTTTAGCACCCCGCCCGATGTGGTTTTACTTTGGGTCACCGAACCCTTTGCCTCCCACCTAAAAAGTATTGCCGACACCGTTCAGCAACTACTGGAAACTCCTTGCCTGATGGGGGTAGTAGCGGAAACCGTGTTGGCAAATCATCAAGAAATTTCTGGCACCCCAGCTGTTTTGCTTTGGGCCGGGCACACCGAAACGGCCCGTCCTTTTTCCATACACCCCGGAGATTTACTTCCTCAAAGCCAACACGATGGTGATGCGTTACTCCTTTTTTACGACGCAGATTTTCACTATATGGCTGAACTTTTAGACGATCACCCTTCTTACGACTGGATAACCGGCGGGTCCAGTTCGGCAAAACAATGCTCACTTATCCTGAACGGGCAGCCACAGACCAGCGGAGCAGTGGGGCTAGTATTTCCCACCGGTTCCGTCAACGCTCCCCGCTTGACCACCGCTTGTCGACCTATCGGCGACCCATTTATTATCACCGACCGAAGAGGCCCCTTAATCGAACTACTGGGGGGCCGCCCGGCTATGGAAAGGCTTGACGCGGCGCGAAACTCGCTGCCTGAAGAAGACCAAAATCTCTTGCCACGCAGGTTGTTTATCGGGCAAGTGGAGCGTGAAAGCAAAAGCGATTTCCAGGCCGGCGACTTTCTTATACGCCCGGTGGTTGGCAAACAAGAAAACACTGGAGCAATAGCCATTGGCTACCCCATAGAAATAGGGGCCACCGTTCAGTTCCAAATAAGCAACCCAGAAGTGGCTATTCAACAAACAGAAGAAAAGTACCGCCACTGGGAGGCCGACTCTTTATTGTGCTTCGTTTCAAAACACCGAGGAAAAACCTTCTTTGACGAAGAAGGCAAAGAAGCGGAGCTCCTCTTGGAGGCTCTTGGCTTTCCGACAATCGCCGGGATGTATTGCACCAGCGAAATAGGCCCCACGGCAACCTTCGGTGCCTTGCACTACTGCTCAACTTCCACCCTGCTCTTTAGCGCACGTGAATAATACCCGACCAACCGGTATCGGGAGGATAGTGTGGCCGCTGTCTCTCCCCTCAACGAAAAGTTTTTCTTATGAGCAATTTTGCCCTTGAAAAAGAAGCAGTAAACGTAGTACGTGCCTTGGGCATGGATGGGCCGCATGCGGCTCGCTCCGGCCACCAAGGAACAGCCATGGCCTTAGCGCCTTTGGCCCACGTTTTATGGACCAGGGTCTTGAACTACGACGCCACAGACCCCGCTTGGCCCGACCGGGATCGCTTTATTTTGTCGCCCGGGCACGCCTCAATGTTGTTGTACTCCATGCTTCACCTCACCGGCTACGGGTTGACCCTCGACGACCTTAAGGATTTCCGTCAATGGGATTCAGCAACTCCTGGCCACCCCGAGGTTGGACACACCGCAGGGGTCGAGGTAACCACCGGGCCGTTGGGCCAAGGCTTCACCAATGCCGTCGGTATGGCCATAGCAGAACGCAACTTGCGGGCCCGTTTTGGGGCCGAACTTTGCGATCACTTCACTTACGTGATTTGCGGCGACGGGGATCTGGCCGAGGGCATCAGCCACGAGGCCGCTTCGCTGGCTGGGCACCAAGGATTGGGGCGACTTATCGCCGTCTACGACGACAACCACATCACTATTGACGGGCCCACCGAAATCGCCCTCTCCGACGACGCCCCTACCCGCTTTGCCGCTTACGGGTGGGAGGTCATTGACCTCGGAGAAGCAGCCGAAGATTTAGACGCCATGGAAGCTGCGTTGCAATCCGCAAAACAAAGCACCGACCGGCCGACGCTTATTGTCTTGCGCTCGCATATTGGGGCCCCTTCACCGGAGGCAGATACCTCTGGCGTGCACGGGTACGCCTTGACCGACGATGGCATTGCCGAAACTAAACGCCGTTTAGGGATGCCCGAAGATCAATCTTTTTACGTGCCCGATAATGTCTTGGACTTTTATCGACAGGCCGGCCAACGCGGGCAACAATCTCGCCAAGCGTGGGAAGACCGTTACCGCAACTACTCCGGAGACCTAGCCGCTTGGGACGCCAGCCAGAACGGAACCGGTCTCGCCGATTGGAGCAACCAACTTCCTACCTGGTCGCCCGGCGATTCAGTGGCCACCCGTAAGGCTTCCAACGAGTGTTTGCAAGCCTTGCTTGACGCAGTGCCCGGACTCATCGGCGGCGGTGCCGACCTCACCGGTAATACCGGAACCACCATTAAGGGCCACGGGGTGCAGAGCAGCGAGTGCCCAGAGGGTCGCCAAATTTACTTTGGGGTACGGGAACACGCCATGGGAGCAATCTGTAACGGTTTAGCTTTACACGGCGGGTTTGTTCCCGTTAACGGCACTTTTTTAGTCTTTAGTGATTACATGCGCGGAGCGGTGCGCTTAGCGGCGTTAACCCAAGCAAAAAACATTTTTGTGTGGAGCCACGACTCGGTGGGCGTTGGCGAAGACGGCCCCACCCATCAACCTATTGAACATGTGGCTTCCTTGCGGACCATGCCCGGTCTGCGAGTTTTGCGTCCGGCGGACGCCAACGAGACCGCCGCCGCTTGGCAACTCGCTATCCAAGGGCCCGGTCCTTCCGCACTCATTTTGACTCGACAGAACGTGCCAGTTTTGGCAGGAACCGATGACTACGCAAAGGTGGCTCGCGGCGCTTATGTCTTGAGCGATGCCCATCAGCGCCCAGACATCATTTTGATGGGAACCGGCAGTGAAGTTTCTTTAATAGTCGAGGCGTCAGAGACCCTGCGGAGCGAAGGCTTGGCGGTACGGGTCGTTTCTATGCCTTCCATGGATCTCTTCGCGGCACAAGATGCGGCTTACCGTGAAGAAGTTTTGCCCCCTGGCGTACCGGCGGTCTCTATTGAGGCGGGCAGCACCATGGGTTGGCATCGTTGGGCCGACCTCCCTCTTGGCATTGATCGCTTTGGGGCTTCCGCTCCCGGAGACGAGGTTATGGCCCGCTTGGGAATGACCGCCGAAGCCGTCGTAACTGCCGCCCATCAACTCGTTAACCGTTAGGAACCCCATGAGCCGACTTCATGACCTTTTCAATCAACAGGGACAAAGCCCCTGGTTGGATAATTTGCGCCGCTCGTGGGTGGCCTCTGGAGAACTGCAAAATTGGGTAGACCGCGGGGTACGCGGTATTACTTCTAATCCATCCATTTTTGAAAAAGCCATGACCGGTACCGACGCTTACGATGAACAGTTGAGAGAACTTAAAGCATCCGGAGCCTCCATTGAAGAAAGCTACTGGGCATTAGTGGTCAGCGACATTGAAGGGGCACTCGGCGTTTTGCGCCCCCTCTACGAAGCCAGCGACGGGGTAGACGGCTTTGTTTCGGTAGAGGTTGACCCCACCTTGGCCCCCGACACTGAAGGCACCATTACGGCAGCCCGGGCCTTGCATCAACGCATAGACCAACCCAATGTTTACATTAA